>Ga0209225_1000095_pt1 | contig 95895 bp, 86 predicted proteins | sample WasSprMetagenome_FD_184732 | JGI IMG/M metagenome (GOLD analysis project Ga0209225, IMG submission 184732) | Sulfidic aquatic microbial communities from Washburn Spring, Yellowstone National Park, USA - WS (SPAdes) (version 3) | ecosystem: Environmental > Aquatic > Thermal springs > Hot (42-90C)... | reverse complement strand
GATGAAATTGATGTTTCTGGTTTTTCAAAAATTGGTAAATACTCATGGGCTAAAAGCAGAAAATTATATTTTATACTATTTTCATACCAGAACCCTGTGCTTTTACAATTATGCTGACGCTTAATAACAAGTTCTCTCAATTTAAAACCAGCATCTAAAAAAATATTTATAAGTTTAAAACTCAAAGGAATAACATGTTTTTTTCTCCGAATATCCCCAATTAAAATAGCACATTGTCTCCCTAACTTTAAAACTCTAACACTTTCTTTTGCAACTTTTGACATCTCTTTTAAATAATCCTCAATATCTAAAAATGATAAATCACCTTCTTTAAAATTGGTATAATGAATAATATTTGCATAAGGGGGGTGGGTACAGATTAAATCTATTGAATTGTCTTTTAGAAAAGATAAATCCCTCGCATCACCAACTTTAAGTTCTGGTTCATAAATCTCTAAATTACTCTCAGCATCAAAAAAAGTTAATTGCTGTAAGTTTATTTAAAATCGAGATTCCTTTTTGCAAGTTCAATCGCTTTCTCGTTAATATCAATTGCAATACATCTTCTTCCTAAAAGTTTACATTCTACAGCAGTCGTTCCAGCACCGCAAAAATAATCTAAAACCAGCTCCCCGGGTTTTGAATATTTGAGAATTACATTTCTTGGTATATAAGGAGACCAATTCCCCCTGTATTCTCCACTATGTGTTGCCCAATCGCCCCTTTGTTTAAAACTCCAGACAGTAGTTTGTTCTTCTTTAAAGTCCTTTGGATGAAGTTTTTTAATTTTTTTAGAAAGTTTTAATTTAGTGACATTAATACCTTTAGAATTTGTAATCAGTTTTTCTATATATCTAAAAGTTACTCCATATTTTTGACCAATTTCTAAATCAGAAGTCCCTTTTGCTTTTTCTTCAAGAATTGCTTTTTTTAGTTCTTCTTCATTTTTAAAATCTATCTTTTGATTAGCCATTGCCCCTAATTAAAACACCATCAAATATTATTAAGGAAATCAGCCCTTTCTTAGAAATCGTTTTTTACATTATAACACATATTTTTATAATAAGAAAAAGGATGATTAGTGATTTTAAAAATTGATTTATTTCCTTAAGTCCTGTAATTATCAATTAAATCTATTCTTTTATAAGCAAGACAAATCTCATTTACAGGACATCCACTACATTTTGGATTTTCATGATTATAACAAAAATTTGTTCCAATGTATATCAGCCCATCATCTAAATGTCCTATTCCGTATTCTGTCTCAAGTAAAAGTGCGTTTGGAACCCTTTGAATCTCAATTTTTCTTGTTTTTCTTTTTCTTACTCTAAGATGATTTACTATTACTTCATTGTATAAATTCATAAATACCTCATAATTAACAATTTTATCACAATTTTTCCCTCTTATATTTGTCACTCTAATATAATCTTTTCCACCTTTACCTTTTTCTTTCTGGATAACTCCCCATTTTTCATATTCTTTTAATTCTGCAAACTCAAGTAAAAATCCAGTTCTAAATAAAACTCTCCCGGCATTGCTATCAAATGGCAATTCATAAGATAATGGTCCAAATCCATTGTCATTTCTTTTATTTATCCCAAAGGTGTGTAGATAAAATTTAGCAAACAAATGTCCTGCTTTATCTCCAATTGCTTTACCTAATCCATATCTTTCATTATCTTTTATTTGTTGACTCATAATTTCTGCCGAATCCCAACTTTCTATGTATTCCACAAAAGGTTCTTCTGAAGATTTCCCGTTTTTTATCAAATCCTTTTCCAAAAGATGAAATAAAGATAAAGGAACTCCCCATCTATAAACAGCATATCCCAAAACCTGTTTTGTTCTATCTGTAAATAAATTATATTTATTTGGTGTAGTTTTGTTCTCTTTTGCCCATAATTCCGACCTTACCATTTTTATACTTTCATGCTTCTCTAAAATTTCATCTATAGAAATATTAAGTTCTTTAAAAAAGTCCAATGGTTTATGTAGAATACGTATTTCTTTTTCATATAAAGAATTTACAACATTTTTTAAAAGATTTCTTACTCCCTCAAGGTCAGGTCCTTGGTCTAAAACAGAACTAACTAATAAATATCTTGCAAGTATTTCTCTTCTTGTCCATAAACCGTCTATTTTCTCAATTTCTTCTCTTATTAGTTTATTTGAACTATCAAAATAATGCCTGAAGGGAAATAAATCATACAGATCAGGAACTTGTGGATGTTTAGCTCCGATTTCACATATTTTTATTAAAAGCTCTTTACTTTTTTCTATATCCATTTTTATTTTCAAAAAGTGGTAAAAGTTCTAAGTTTTCCTTATTTTCTTTTAATCTATATATATTCTCGCTTAATCTTTTTCTTGCAAATTCATAATATTCTCTCACAATTTCAAAACCAATAAAATTTCTTTTCATTATTTTACAAACAATTGCTACTTGGCCAGAACCTAAAAATGGGTCTAAAACTATATCTCCTTCGTCACTTGAGTATAATAGTATTTTTTTTATCAACTCTGCAGGTAATTTTGTTGGTGTTTTCTTATCTCCAATCCAGTATTCTCTATTTATTATCCAGACATCTTCTGGATATTTTTCTACTTTGTGAAATTTATATTTTTTCTCATTTTTTGCAACAAATAAAATATGATAATGACTCGTAACAAATTTTTTCTTTGTGAAAACTCCAAACTGGTATTTCCATATTAAATGATTTATAAGTTTAAAACCTACTTCATCTATTGAATTTAAGATGTCCTTTAAATTTGTCCAACCAGAAAAAACATACATACTTCCTGTTTCTTTAACAATTCTATATGCTTCTTTCATCCAATTTATTGTAAATTCATAATATTTCTCTTTCGGAATTTCATTGTATCCTTCAATCACTCTATCTTTTGTTCTATTATAATTTGACCTTTTTGCTTTAAAATCAATTGCAAAAGGTGGGTCTGTTATTATCAGATCAATCGTTTCGTCAGGTATTTCTTTCATTAATATTAAAGCATCCCCAAAATATATTTCGTTAATTTTATATGGACCTAATTTATATTCCATTTTACTCACCGATTATTTTTATTAGGACCCTTTTTCTTCTTCTGCCATCAAATTCACCATAAAAAATCTGTTCCCATGGCCCTAAATCAAGTTTTCCATTTGTTATTGCTACAACCACTTCCCTTCCCATTATTGTTCTTTTTATGTGACTATCTCCATTATCCTCACCTGTTAAATTGTGTTTATATTTTGAAGAACTATATGGTGCAAGTTTTTCAAGGAATTCAATGAAATCAGAATGGAGACCTTTCTCATCATCATTTATAAATACACTTGCTGTTATATGCATTGCATTTACAAGACAGATTCCTTCTTTAACTCCACTTTTTTTAACTGCTTCTTCTACTTTTTCAGTAATATTTATAAACTCAATCCTTTTTTCAGTGCAGAACCACAAATATTCAGTATATGACTTCATTTTAATCCTGAACTAAAAACTGACTTAAATGTTTAAAAGCAATAATCAAGCCCTCATCTTCTTTACCTTTTTCAACTCTATCATTATAAACAGCATCATGCCATCCCTCAATATTTAAATCATTTTTATATCCAACCCTGTATAATTCCTTTATGCATAATCTCCAGTCAGTATCACCAAGTCCAGGAAAACAATGTTCAATTGCTCCAGGATACCAGAAACCATATTTTTTAACAATATCCCAGTTAACATGTGCATCCTTTGCATGTATATGATAAATCCTTTTTCCAAATTCTCTAATTGTTATTACAGGGTCTATAAACATACATATTAGATGGCTTGGGTCCCATTCAAGTCCAATTGCTTCTGATTTTACCTCTGAAAATGCAATTTCCCACATTTTTGGTGTGCACATAAAGTTTATTCCGTTACTCGGTGTATGGAAATGGCCCATTGGACAATTCTCAAAAGCAATTCTTACTCCATGGTCTTCTGCAAATTTAGCATGCTCACTCCATATCTCTTTAAATTTTCCTATACTTTCCTCAAGTGGTTTTCCGGCAATTCTTCCTGAAAAACCAGCCACCACACCTACTCCCATTTTTTCAGCAAGAATTATTACATTCCTAACAAGTTTTTTATATTCTCCTTCTTTTTCAGTGTCCATATGATTGACATAAAATCCAGCAAGACATGAAATCCTTATATTATTTGCCTTATAATAATCTGCCACCTCTTTTGCCTTTGTCTCCCATCCATCTTTACCTGGGAAAAAATCACAATCAGGACTAACCTGCAGTTCACAACTACCAAATCCAACTTTTTTTGCAAACTCAATCCTCTCTTTATCAAATCTCATCATAAATCCTATTCTCATATTGACCTCCTTTTAATTTTTTAAATTTTATGGTATTATAAAACATAAAAAAATTAAATTCAAGGAGAAAAAAATGGACTGGAAAGAATATAAAAAAGAAAATGGTGTAAAACTCATATATAAAAAATTCCCAGAATTTCATTCTGTGGCTGTTGGTGTATTTGTAAAAACAGGAAGTAGATATGAAGAAAAAGCAATTGCAGGAATTTCTCATTTTATTGAACACCTTTTATTTAAAGGAACAAAAAATAGAAGTTGTAATGAAATAAAAGAAGCAATTGAAGGAGTTGGTGGTTCTTTCAATGGTTTTACATCAACAGAAGGAACATGTTACTGGATTAAAATTCTTGATAAATATATTGATTTAAGTTTTGATGTCCTTTCTGATATGATAAAAAATCCACTTTTAAAACAAGAAGATATAGATAAAGAAAGAAATGTTATTATTGAAGAAATAAATATGTACAGGGATATACCGGCAAAATATGTTCATGAATTGTTTGATAATTTAATTTTTGAAAACCATCCACTTGGTATGCCAATATCAGGAACTCCAGAAACACTTACAAATATTAAAAGAGAGGATATGTTGAATTACATAAATGAGAAATATTCAGGAGAAAATATTGTTGTTAGTGTCTGTGGAAATTTTGATGAAAAGAAATTGAAAAAAATTTTTGATAAATATTTTGATGGAATAGAAAGAAAAAAAGAGAATAAATTTGAAAAATGGGAAGAGGAAGCAAATGGACCAAAAGTAAAACTTATGATAAAGGATACTGAACAGACACATATTTCTTTCGGTGGATTTGCATATTCTTTTGAGGATGAAAGAAAATATCCCTTATCTATCTTAAATGTAATTGTTGGTGGTAATATGAGCAGTAGATTATTTAATAGAATTAGGGAAGAACTTGGACTTGCATATGAAATAAGAAGTTTTATAAGACAGTATAAGGATACAGGGATTTATAATATTTCTGCTGGAATAGCACCTGTAAATCTTGAAAAAGCATTAATAGAGATAATAAAGGAATTGAGAAAAATAAAAGAAAAAGGACTAAAGGATGATGAATTTGAAAGGGCAAAAAGATTTATTATTTCTCAATTTTTAATGGGCCTTGAAGATAATCTTGAATATATGTTATGGATAGGTGAGCAGAAATTATTAAAAGAAAAGATGGAAAAGATAAATGAAATTGTTAAAAAAGTTGAAAGGGTTAAGAAAAAAGAGGTAGAGGAAGTTGCAAGGGAAATATTCAGAAGAGAAAATTCATATATTGCGGTAATAAGTTCAAAAGGTGATGAAGAAAAAATAAAGGAAATTATAGGAGGGGTATAAATGGAAAATATTAAAAAATTCTGGTTTAATTTATGGGATAGATATTTTGAAACTTATAAATTGATGGGGATTGCTGAAAAAATTTTACTATCAATTATATTTTCAATTTTAACAGGCCTTTCTGCTCAGATTTATATAAAATTACCTTTTACTCCTGTTCCTATAACTGGACAAACATTCGTAGTTCTTCTTTCAGGAATTTTACTCGGCAAAAATTTTGGCTGTTTATCACAGATAATTTATTTTACTGCCGGGATTTCCGGGATACCCTGGTTTTATGGAATTTCTTCAGGAATTTTAAGGCCAACAACTGGATATGTAATTGGTTTTATTTTTGCCTCTTATATCTCTGGATATTATTCAGAAAAGAAAAACAAAGTTCTGGGAATGATTCTTGCAACAATTGTAATTTATATTTGTGGAATTTTGTATCTTAAAATCTTTTTTGGCAAAGGTATAAAAGATTTATTTTTGATTGGAGTATTACCATTTATTTTAGGAGATATAATTAAAGCAGTAATTGCAGGATATTTAGCCAGAAGTATAAAAAGGGAGTAAGAATGAGGAAATATAATGTTTGTGTTGTTGGCGCTGGAATGGTTGGAAAGAAAATGGTTGAAGTATTACTTGAGAGAAATTTTCCTGTAAATAATTTAAAGGTCCTTGCAACAAGGGAAAGGGAAGAAGAAATAGCAGGCAAAGTTTTTAAAATTGAAGAGACAAAAATTGAATCATTTAAAGGTATGGATATTGCTTTTTTTGCAGGAACAGAAGGAGAAAAGGGAGCAAGTAAATTATTTGGATGGGAAGCTGTTAAAATGGGATGTATTGTAATTGATAATGGTGCAGATTTCAGAATGGATGAAAGAGTGCCACTTGTTGTTCCTGAAGTCAATCCACACCATTTAAAAAAACATCAGGGATTTATAGCAAATCCAAACTGCTCAACAATTCAAATGGTTGTTGTCTTATATCCATTACATATTGAATTTGGTTTAAAAAGGGTAATTGCCTCAACATATCAGGCAGTTTCAGGAACAGGAAAAAAAGCAGTGGAAGAACTTGAAAAGCAAATTAATAGTTATGTAAAAGGAGAAAAAATTATAAATGAAGTATATCCTTATCAGATTTTTGGAAATGTTATACCTGAAATTGGCTCTTTGAGTGATGAATTTGAAGGATATTACTCAGAAGAAGTCAAAATGATAAAAGAAACAAGAAAAATTATGGATTTACCTGATTTAAAGGTTTCTGCAACATGTGTAAGGGTCCCTGTTTTTAATGGACATTCAGAAAGTTTAACAATTCAATTTGAAAAAGAGGTAGATATAAAAAAAGTGAGGGAAATACTTGAAAATTCACCTGGAATTAAGGTTATTGACCAGCCGGAAAAGAGTTTATATCCTGTTCCTGTTTTTGTTTCGGGTAAAGATGAGGTATTTGTTGGTAGAATCAGAAAAAATACATGCCTTGAAAATGCAGTTGATTTATGGGTTGTTGCAGATAATATTAGAAAGGGTGCTGCATTAAATGCTGTACAGATTGCTGAAAAAATGATTGAAATGAAACTTATTTAATCCCTATTTTGCCCACCTCGTAGGTGGGATTGGGGGATTGTTGAGAGACAAGGGATTTAAAGGAGGGGGTTATGGTAAGGAAAAGGAATGAGATGGAGATTGAGAAAAGAGAAAAAATGAGAGAAGGAGAGGGAATAATTAAGATTTTACATTTTTTTAAAAAGGATGAATTTAAGGCAAATGTTAGATTATGTGCAAAATTAATTATTGAGCCAGGTTTTTCAATCGGATTACATGAGCATATTGATGAAGATGAGGTATTTATAGTTTTAAAAGGGAAAGGGCTTTTGTTTGATGGTAAAGAAGAAAAAATTGTAGAGGAAGGAGATGCAATATTAACAGGAAATGGAGAAAGTCATTCAATAAAAAATATAGGAGATAAAGACCTTGAAATAATTGCATTCATCGCTAAATACAATAAATAATTGACATTGAAATCAAAAACTTGTAAAATAAAAATTAAAATGAGGAAAAAATGGAAAAAATAACTCTTGAAAAAATACAAAAAGAACTTGAGAGTTTGAGAAAAAAAATATTTATCTATGAAACATTACAAGCAGAAAAAGAAATAAAAGAAGGAAAAATAAAAGGACCCTTTAAAAATGCTAAAGAACTATTAAAACACATAAAGAATGAAATATAATCTTTATATTACTCCCACCTTTGAAAGAAAATTAAAAAAAGTTTCTTAAAAAACATCCAGAACTTGAAAAAGAGATTGAAAAAAAATTAAATCTTTTAATTAAAAATCCACATAATCCATCTTTAAAAACACACAAGTTAAAAGGGAAACTTAAAAATGAATGGTCTATTTCTTTAACTTTTGAATATAGAATTTTATTCGTTATAGAAAAAGAGAAAATATATCTTACAAATATAGGTTCACACGATGAGACATATGAGTGAAATAATTAAATTTAAAGGGTATAATATAATAATAGTGGAGGTGAAAAATGGCAAATAGAATTAAAACATATTTTTTACTCAGTATTTTAACAGTTATACTTGTCTGGATAGGTGGATTTTTTGGAAAAGGAGGTCTAATAACTGCATTAATTTTGGCTTCAATTTTAAATCTTATTTCTTATTTTTTCAGTGATAAAATTGTTCTTGCTATGTATAGAGCAAGGGAATTAAAGGAAGAGGAAGACCCTTATTTACATTCAATTGTATCACAACTTTCTCAGATTGCTGGAATACCAAAGCCAAAAATTTATATTATAAATTCAAAAACACCAAATGCCTTTGCAACAGGAAGAAATCCAAATAATGCTGTAATTGCCTTAACTACCGGGATAATTGAATTGCTTAATGAAAATGAATTAAAAGGAGTAATTGGACATGAATTAACACATATAAAAAACAGAGATATACTTATTGCAACAATAGCAGCAATAATTGCAGGAGCAATAACCTTCCTTGCAAGAATGCTTCAATATATTGCCTTTTTTGGTGGAATTGATAGTGATGAAAGAAAAGAAGGTAATATTTTTGGAATTTTAGCAATTTTACTTTTTGCAATTCTTGCACCAATTGCTGCCTTAATAATTCAACTTGCAATTTCCCGTTCAAGAGAATATCTTGCTGATGAAGGAGGAGCAAAAATTTCAGGAAATCCATTATTCCTTGCAAATGCCCTTAAAAAGCTTGCCTATGGAGTAAAAAGATATCCTATGGTGAATGCAAATCCTTCAACTTCTTCATTATTTATAGTTAATCCTTTTTCAGGAAAAACAATATTAACACTATTTTCAACACATCCACCAATTGAAGATAGAATAAAAAAACTTGAGGAAATGGCATTCAATGGATAAACAAAAGATAAAAGAATTGTTAAAAAATTTTAAAGAGGGAAAGATTAATGAGGAAGAATTTATTGAAAAATTAAAATATCTTCCTTATATTGACCTTAAGTTTTCAAAAATAGATACACACAGAGCAGTAAGATTTGGTTTTCCTGAAGTTGTTTATGGAGAGGGTAAATCATTCCAGCAATTAAAATCAATAATAAAAGAAATAAAAAGGCACCATTCAAATTTAATTGTTACAAGGGTTGATGAAAAAATGGCAAAAAGAATAAAAAATGAATTTCCTGATATTTTATATTTCAAAGAAGCAAGGATATTAACTTTTAGAAAGGAGAAAGAAAAAAAGAATGGATATGTATGTGTAATTACCGGTGGGACATCTGATATTCCTTTTGCAGAAGAATCATCAATTACACTTGAAATTCTTGGAATAAAAGTTGAAAGAATATATGATGCTGGAGTTGCTGGAATTCATAGATTGATTGATAAAATAGAGATTTTAAATAAGGCGAAATGTCTTATAGTAGTTGCTGGAATGGAAGGTGCTTTACCTGGTGTTGTTGGAGGAATTACTGGAAAACCTGTTATTGGAGTTCCAACTTCAATTGGTTATGGAGCAAATTTAAATGGAATTGCACCTTTATTGACAATGCTTAATAGTTGTTCTCCAAATGTAGTTGTTGTTAATATAAATAATGGGTTTGGTGCAGCTTTTTTTGCTTATATTTCTTTCTTTTTGAATAAATAATATGTTGTTATTTCTCCCCTTGTCTTTTCTATAATTGCTCTCACATAATCAATCTGCCTTCTTAAGGACCTTGTTATTGAATCATTGTAAGGAAAATTTAAAAGAAAGAAATATATATCATCCATAATTTTTAAATAATCCTCAAAATCATCTGTTTTCCCTTCCCTCATTCTATCAAGCAAATATCTTCTTATCTCACCAACTGATTCAGAAATTCCATGCAAATAACTAATTGGGTCAAAACTATTAATTTCAGGTATATCTTTTTCTTTAATAATTTTTAATGTAGTAAGTGCCTCAATTACTTCTTTCTCTGTCTGGTGTAAAAATCCCTGATAATAAATTTCTGGATATTTTTTAAGTATCTTTTTTATTTTTTCAAGTTTTTCAATACACTCATTTATTATATTTTCTGCTTTTTCAAAATTTCCCTTATGTATCAATTTTACAGAAACTGCTGAATCCATTAGAATTTCCCTTAAATCTTTTAATGCTTTTTCCCTTATTTCATCTTCTTCCTCTAATATTTTCTTTATCTTTCCCTCTATTTTTTTCAACTTTTTCTCCATAAAATTTCTCCAGTTCCTTTTCAATCTTCAATTTAAACCTGTAATCAATCTCTTTATCTTTTTTAACTTCTCCCTTTTTCTCAACTGGATAAACAATGTCAAGAAATTCATTAACTTTTAAAAAATTCCCTCCAAGTATCCTTGTAAATTGCTGAATTTCTCTATCATCAGAAACAACGAAAACTTCCTTTTTATTTTTTCTATTTTCAAGTATTTCCCTTATCTTTTCATCAGCACTTATCTCATTTGAAAAAATTATCATTAATCTACTTGTATAAAGGTTAAAATTCTGACAGTAGCCATCAAAAACAACTGTAAATTCAATATAGGGATGTTTTCTCTTATATCTTTCAAGAATATAAATCAAAAACTCCCTTCCCCTTTCTAATGAAATAACCTCATATTTTTTTATAAAACTTGTCTTTATAACATTCAGCCCATCAATTATATATTCCATTATTTTAAAAAGTCCTCCTTAATAACATTTATACATTTTTCACATAGATCCGGAAACTCACTGTTTTTGCCAACTTCTGGAAAATATATCCAGCATCTTTCACATTTTTTATTTTCTGTCCTTTCAACAATTACTTCTAAATTTTCTCCTTCATAGAGTTCAACTTCAGAAACAATAAATAAAGTATTGAGTTTGTAAAAAGAGTTTAAAAATTCATATGTATCCTTATCACATTTTATAATTACCTTTGCCTGAAGTGAACTACCAATAATCTTTTCCTCCCTTTTTTCCTCTATCTTTTTCAAAACAATCTTTCTTATCTCAAAAAACCTATTCCATCTTTCAATCAAATTTTCATCAATATCTTCAATTTCAGGAAAATCTTCAAGAAAAATGCTTTCCTTTTTTTCATATGGAATAAACTGATATGCCTCTTCTGCTGTAAATGAAAAAATAGGTGCAATCATTATAAGAAGTTCTCTTAAAATTTTATTTAATGTGGTTTGTGCTGATTTCCTTTCTATTGAATTTTTTGAGTATGTATATAGGCGGTCTTTAAGATAATCAAGATAAAAAGAAGAAAGGGAAATATTACAGAAATTATATATCTCCTCAAAAACCTTATTAAATGCAAAATTTTCATAATATTCTTTTACCCTCTTTTTAAGCAATTTCAATCTTTCAATAGCATATCTATCAACCTCAAACAATTTATCATAACTTATTTCCTCCTCTCTTTTAAAATCATAAATATTTCCGAGTAAAAACCTTATTGTATTTCTTACAACCCTGTAACTATTTATAACATTCTTCAATATCTCATCTGAAATTCTTATATCTTCCTGATAATTCTCAAAAATACTCCACAATCTCAAAATTTCTGCTCCATAATTTTTTATTATTTCATCAGGAGTTATAACATTTCCAAGTGATTTTGACATTTTCCTTCCATATCCATCAACAACAAATCCATGGGTTAAAACTTCTTTATAAGGAGCAGAACCAAAAATTCCGCATGAAGTTATTAATGATGTCTGAAACCAACCCCTGTGCTGGTCTGAACCTTCAAGATATAAATCACTCGGCCATCTCAAATCATTTTCCTCCTTTAAAACTGCAATATGACTTACTCCTGAATCAAACCAGACATCAAGTATATCCATTTCCTTTTTAAAACTTTCTCCATTACAATAAGGGCATTTAAAATTATCAGGCAATAATTCTTTTTCACTTTTTTCAATCCAAACATCTGAACCATTTTCTCTAACAAGTTTAATCAATTTTTCAAGTATTTCTTCTGTTAAAACTGCCTTTTTACAACCATTACAGTAAAATACAGGAATAAATACACCCCACAATCTCTGCCTTGATAAGCACCAGTCAGGTCTTAAAGAAATCATTGAACTTATTCTATTTTCTCCTTCTTCTGGGTACCATTTTACCTTTTTTATTTCCTCAAGCATTTTCTTTCTTAAATCATTATGGTCAATCTTTAAAAACCACTGTGTTGTGCTTCTATAAATAACAGGATTTTTACATCTCCAGCAGAAAGGATATGAATGAACTATTTCATCTGATAGAACCAAAGAACCATTATTTTTCAACTTTTCTATTATAATTTTGTCTGCCTTAAATACATTCAAACCTTTAAATTCTCCTGCCTCATCTGTAAATTCACCTTTCTCATTAACAGGAGATATAATTTCAAGACCATTCTTTAATCCAGCATAATAATCCTCCTCTCCATGACCAGGAGCAGTATGAACACATCCAGTCCCTTCATCTCCTGAAACAAATTCAGCAAGTATAACTCTTGATTTTCTTTCAATAACAGGATTTTTACATATTATTCCAGAAAGTTGGCCTGCATCAAATTCCATCAATACTTTTATCTCCTTACCAATAATTTTTGAAATCTCTTCCTTTCTTTTTTCTGCAATTATAATTTTTTCATTTTCATTTTCAAAAAGGATATATTTAAATTCTGGATTCAAAGCAATTCCTGTATTTCCAGGGAGTGTCCATGGAGTTGTTGTCCAGATTAAAAAGTAAGAATTTTCGCCCAAATTTAAACCTTTATCATCTATAATTTTAAATTTTACATAAATTGAAGGTGATTTTTTCTCATAATATTCTATTTCTGCCTCTGCAAGTGCTGTTTCACATGTTATACACCAGAAAATTGGTTTATAAGTTTGATAGATATAGTTAGAAAGATAAAGTTTGCCGAATGAATTAATTATTTCTGCTTCATAGGCAGGTGAAAGAGTTAAATATGGATTTTCCCAGTCAGCAAATACACCAAGTCGTTTAAATTCTTCTCTCTGAATATTTACAAATTTTTTAGCATAATCAGTTGCCTTCTTTCTCAATTCCTTTATATCAACTTCATTTTTTTTCTTACCTATCTCCTTAAATACCTGATGTTCAATAGGCATTCCATGACAATCCCATCCGACTATAAATGGAGTATAAAAGCCACTAACTGCCTTATATTTAATAACTATATCCTTTAAAATTTTATTTAATGCAGTCCCAAGATGTATATGTCCATTTGCATAAGGTGGTCCATCATGAAGTATATAGGTTTTTTTACCTTTATTTTTCTCAAGAATTTTTTTATAAATATCTATTTTATCCCAGAATTTCAATATTTCTGGCTCCCTTTGACTTAAATTCGCCTTCATGGGAAAATCTGTTTTTGGTAAATAAACAGTTTTTGAATAATCCATTTTTACTCCTTTTTATTTATTTTACCTTATTTTCCCTTTCCCCTTAATTTACTTTACCTTATTTTTCCCTCTCCCTTTGCGGGAGAGGGTCAGGGTGAGGGGGTTTTCTTTTTCACCCTCACCTTCATCCTCTCCCATTTAGGGAGAGGTTAGGTTTGATGAGAATTAATCAGTTTTGCAAGTTTTGTAACTCTTTTTCCAAGTTCCTTACAATCTTTTTTAACCTTTTCATCTGGCTTCCCAACACTAACAGGTCCATAATGGTCTGACTTTGTTGTCCCCTGAACAATCATACCATGAATTAACATCATCTGAATAATAGACATAATTGTTGTTTCATTTCCTCCACCAATATGAGCAGAAGAACTGAATGCACCACCAATTTTACCCTCAAGTTTTCCATAATATTTTACTGAATCATCAAAAAGTTTCTTTATTTCAGCAGAAGGTAATCCAAAATAAGTAGGAGAACCCACAATTATTCCATCTGCATCAAGTAAATCCTCTACATTAGTTTCCTCTACTTTTTTTAATATTGCTTCACCACCCTCTTCTTTAACTCCTTCTGCCACACTTTTTGCCATAATTTCTGTATTTCCAGTCCTTGAATAATAAATAATCAAAATCTTAACCATAGACACCTCCTTAAATTTTATTATTTTATCATACATTAAGGATTTAGTAAAACCAATTTCCCCTCACCCTCCTTTTTTATTATTCCCTCTCCCTTGACAAAGGTGAGGGTGAAAAAGATTGTGTATCAACAATCTTGACAGCCCACCTACGAGGTGGGAAAAAGGGGGGAGATTTTATAATCTCCCCCAAGGAAGGACAAATGATAAATTCCTCTTACTTTGATGCCATACCTTCTATTGCTTTTTTAAATTGCTGTAAATCCCAGTATTCAGGTGCTGGTTCAAAGTAGGATGGGTCAATTATGTAAAGCATAAGTGTTTCATAAATGTATGGCTCAATTCCTATGTAGTGTATTGCATTTCCAGTTGCCCTGAACAATCTTTCACTTTCACCACCACCATTAACTCTACCATTGAATATAATCAGTCCTGGTGGAACTCCCCAATCAGACCTTGTTGAAAGCATATCCCTTGGATTTACAATTCCATCAATAGCAACTGAAACAAGATTATACTCATCAGATGCATATACATAAAGGTCACCAGTTATATTAACTTCTAATGGGTCAAACCAGCCAGCGCCTGACTTAATTCCTATTGTTCCATTTCCTGCATAAAGTCCGCTTGTCTTGCCTGCAATTATATCATAGGGTGTTGCGGTGTTATTATCAATGATGCCTCCATCAATTGCATAGAGATAGACAGAACCGGTTGCCTCAACAAGTCCACTTATCGTCATATCGTTTGTTGTCTTTATCTCTATATCACCATTAGCAGCAACTGCAAAGCCAAGTGAGTTAATATCAACAAGGTTAAGGTCTCCAGTATTATCTATGTAGATATCTCCATCTTCTGCGCCTGCCTGTAGATTAGAAACACTGGTTTCAATTGGGTCAATCTGTCCATTGTGGTTACCAATTCCTTTTCCTGCAAGTAGCACAAGATTAGTTGCCACGATATTCATTCCTTCCTGGTTGTTGTCATAGATTGACCCACCTGCCTCCATACTTACAGTATTTACTGCCTCAACATAACCAATCTGTATATCATTTCCTGCTGTAAGATAAGCACTATCTCCTGCAATTACCTGAGAGCCAAGGACTATTATATTGTTACCTGCAGTTATTTCTATATTTTCATCAGATATGATTTCAGATTCAGGTATGTTTCCTGCTGGGTCAATAACAACATCTCCTGTCTCTGCTTCTATAGTTGTATTACCAGAAGAGTAAGTAGAGGTATTTATGATATTTACATTGTTATAAGCGTAAATATCAAGGTAGTTATTCTCTGCTATTATTTCAGAAGCTATGATACTTACATTGTTGAGGGCCTCAATATCAAGATAACCATAGTCAGCATAAATATCTCCACCAATGATATTGATATCGTTTCCTGCATAGATTTCTGTGTCATCATAAGAATAGGTTGATACATAACTTGGACCACCATTAATATTTATATCCCTACCTGCATTAAGAGAGAGATAACCACTATCAGCAGATATCAATGTTTCTTCATCAATTGCCCTTGTAATAAGATTTATGTCTCTACCAGCATCAATAGTAATATCTCCATCATAGGATTCAACATAGGTATAGTTATCAATTGTAATGTCATTTCCGGCGGTTAAATTAATATCTCCATCAGCATAAATATCAGAATAGTAATTCTGTCCGAGATATATATTGTTTCCAGCGCTAAGAGTTGCATTTCCATTTTCAGACCGAACTGCAGTAATCCAATTGTCAGAACCGGCCGTAATATCCCCGGAAGCAATTAATGTGACATTATCATTAGCATAGACACCATCTCCATATGTTCCAGGTATATTTATTGAACCATCCACATCTATAAACACACTGCCACTCTCATTATAGACACCATAACCAGCCCCCATTCCTGCAAAATTATCAATAGTAAGGTCTCCAGCATTATCTATATTAATATTTCCTGATGAAGTGTTATAGGCATTAAGATAAGAAACATCTGTTTGAAGAGTATTATTTGAACCTATACCATTTGCGGCAACAAGTATGAGATTTGTAGCAGTTATATCTCTTTGTGTATCCGGTGTCTGTTCTTCTATATTTCCTCCTGTAGTTCTTATATCAACTGTATAACCATTAATTTCATCAAGTAGAATATTTCCTGTTGCATTTATTGTTACATTTCCAGTTCCTGCTTCTATCTTACTACTTTCATTCTGGGTAAGTGAAGCAATTGTCATATTTATATTTCCACCTGAAGAAATTATATCTGCACCATTGTTCTGGGTAACTGCTCCTGCAAGAATTGTTATTGGTCCCCCATTTGATTTTATGTCCTGATTGGCATTTACAAGGGTTAATGAGCCACCATTTGTGTTTATCCAGATTGGTCCACCATTTGTTACTGATATACCATTGGTTATACCTACACCAGTAATTGCCAAGTTTCCGGTCTGATTGATGTATATCTGACCGTTTGCTGTTACTGCTGACAAATCTGCAACAGAAGTATCAATTGCATCTGTTGCTGTTCCTATTCCATTTACTGCTATAAATTCAACCGCTGCTGCAGAAATATCTGGATTATTTGTGTCTCCAGTTATATCAATTATTGCTCCTCCTGAATTAAGATAAACTGTTGAAGTAGATATTAATTGACCAAGTGTTATATTTCCTCCTGCATCTATATCTATTAACCCAGAACCAGTATTTACAAACGCACCATCAGCCATTATATATGGACCTGAAGCAATTGCCCTGTAGTTTCCATTATATGTTGTTATATCACCTGTTGCATTTTGAATTATTGCTCCTGAATTTGCTGTTAATATTATATCTCCACCTGCGGTCATTATTGGGTCTTCTATCGCCAGGTTGGAATGAACTAAAATGTTAATATTTCCGGAACCAAAGTTCCTCACTGCTTCTCCCCAGCCAGCAAGATTACCAAGTGTAAGGTCTCCAGTATTGTCTATCTCTATATTCCCTGTCGCTGTTCCACTTTTTACCCTGGCTGCTAAGTTAGATACTTGTGTCTCAATTGCATTACCTGAACCTATTCCAGTTGCTGCATCCAGAATTAAGTTAAGAGCAGTGATGTTGTTAGTATCAGCATTGTTGTCAATAATTGCACCAGCAGAAATAATAGTTACATCATCTTCCCGGGCAGTGACAGTTCCTAACAAAACATCTCCAGAATTATAGGTTTTTAAGGTAATGTCACCACTTCCACCTGCAACTATCTTATTAACAGTCATCTGTCCACCAGAAGTAATACCTATATTACCAGAATCGGCTATAATACCTGTTGTCCCAAGAACTGTTCCAATAATCAAATCATCCTTATCCATAAATTGAATATCTCCTGATGATGTTTCACCTGCTATTATATCTACATCATTATTTACAGAACTTAAGGAAACTGAATCTCCTGCATTAAATCTTAAATTAACTGCATTTATTACTCCTGATGTCTGGTTAATTCCGTCAACAGATGATAAGTCAATTGTATTTCCAGTTATATTGGCGCTTAAAATTATTGGTGCATTTGTTGTTTCATCTGTCTCGCCAGTAGTTAAAGTTATTTTTCCTGAAGTTGTTCCACCTGTTGTAATTGCTTCACTAACATTTATATATCCATTAATTGTAGTTAAAGTAATATCTGAACCATTTGTAGTTATTCCGGAAACAGGATTTGAACCATAAATATCATAAACTGTTCCAACAGTTATATCATCTGCATCAACTATCTGAACATTTCCTGATACACCATTATTATTCCAGTCAGAATTTACAGCAATATAATTTACATCATTTGTATTACCGGTTAATTTAATGTAACCAGAAGATAATGCTCTTAAAGCATTTCCTGCTATACTTCCACCTATTTGATTAATATAACCACTTCCGCTACCATCATAATCAGCATTTATATAAACATTTGAAGGAGTAATAATAGAACCTGCATTCTGGATAAAGTTTTCAGAAGCATTCAAAACAATATGCCCGTAACCAATAACATCTTCAGATACAGTTAAATTAGAATTTGCTGTTATTATAATCCATCCTCCTGGTGAAGTATTTTTTACTGCATATCCCCAACCAGCAAGGTCTCTAAGTTCAAGGTCTCCAGTATTCTCAATAACTAAGTGTCCAAGTAAAGAAGTATCATTATATGCAGAAAGATAATTAACATCTGTTGTAATTGGTCCCCAGCCACCTCCTCCAATATCTGATTTAGCAGTGATTACAAGTTCAGGAGCAACTACATCTGTGAATGTACTACCTGAATGTCTTACATAACCATTTGCATTTATCGTTACTCTACCGGAATCAGATTGTATATTTGATAAGGTAATATTCCAGCCATTAAGAGTAATATCACCGTCTTCACTTATTATCCTTGCACCATCACTCTGTCCGATTGAACTGCCGGAATTAAGTGTAATAGTTCCTGTTCCACCTGTTTGAACTATTGCTCCTGTATGTGCCGGATAAGTTGCATCTGCTTCATACCACTGGGCTCCTGTACTATTTATTTCTATATCTCCGGAAGTACTTGTAATTAAAGAGTCCTTCTGAAGTTGGACATAACTATCAGCATTAAGAGTAATATCTCCATTGTCTGACTGAACCTTGCTATTTGGATATAAACTAATATATCCATTTGCTCCAGTTGCAGTTAATGTGATTGTTCCTGAACCAGTTGTAGAAATTATATTATTAATCTGGAAGTCATTTACACTGCTAATCTCAATATTTCCACCAGTTGCTGTTACTGGCTGCTCAATTGTTACTGGATTTAAACTTGTTATCTTTATATTCCCACCAGAAGCATTATTGATAACTCCATTTCCCATTGTATAAATTCCACTATCACTTCCTGTATTTGTTATTTCTATATTTCCAGTTGTTGTATTTATTGCCTGTAAGTATGTTATATCAGTATTTGTTAAATTTATTCCATTTGCTGCCCGAAGAACAAGATTGGTTATATTTCCAGTCACACTATCATTACCAACTTTTCCACCTGTTTGGTTTATTAAGCCAGTATTATTACTGCCCGCGTCTGCTATCAAGTAAATATAGTCATTATTACCAGAAGTTATTATTCCACCGGATATGTCAATATTTCTATAGGCTGCAATATATACATCATCCTCTGCAGTTATATTACCATTTACATTAACATCTTTTCCTGCCATTAACTCAATGAAACTACCTGTTGATTGAATATAAGCACCTGTATTTGAAAGATTAAGATTTATATCTCCATCTGTTCCATTCGCTACCAAAAATATTGCACCTGAAGAAACTACTGGAGCAATTATATTTAAAGGAGAAGCAGTTTCTATATATACATTACCAACAGGATTATAAACACCATAAGCATATGAAGGCATATCCTTTACAATATTCAATGTTCCTGTATTACTTATAATTATATCTCCTGAACCAAGAGTATTATAGGCAATTAAGTTTCTGACTTCTGTGTCAAGAGGGTCAGAACCAGTTGCTCCACTTATTCCACTTCCTGCTTCAAGAATAAGTCCATTATCATCATCTGCAACCCATACTATTTTTCCATTTGATTGAGTAATTGCTCCAACTCCATCTCTTAATATACCAAGATAACCACTTTCAAAATCAGCAGCAATATTTATATCACCATTTAATGAAACAATATTGGCATTCAAATAAACATCACCTGTTGCGAAAATACCAAGGAATGGCTCATAAGATAAGGTTAATCCATGTAGCAAATCAGAATTGAGGTAGAAATCACCATTAGCAGCCATTATAAGATTTTCTTTTGCTATATTTGGAGCAGAAGCAAATCCATTATAGAAAATATCTCCTGAACTACTAACCATAATTACTTCTATTCCAGTTCCAGGAGTATTGAATGTTAATGTAGAAGTATCAAGTGTACCAACATCAAAATTAAGGTAAAGTCCATCAACCGCTGTAAATGAAGCAGTGTTTCCAAAATCAATATCAAGATAACCAGCATCCATATCCCTGTCATTAGGATTATGGTCAGTTCCAATCCTTCCACCGGCAGTTAGGTTAAGATTATTTGTTATATTTACAAGTGTCCAGTCACCTGTTGCACCATCTTCATCTCCACCACCAGTTGCAAGTTCATCATCAAGGATATTGCCTGTTGCAGTTAAGGTTAAATTATTAGCACTTATTGCTCCAAGAATAACATCTCCATAAAATCCAAGATAAGCACTCCCACCGGCAGTCAAAGTTAAAATTCCATCCATCTGTATATCAATTTCTCCACCAGCCGCAGAAGAACCAATATCACCATACGCATTCAAAGTAACATTGTGTCCCTTAATATCATAATCTGCAGGCACAGTTCCAGAGTCTGAGTCCAGAATTGAACCATTAGTTGAAGTAACTGAAACATCTCCACCGGAAGGATAACCAGCATCAAGTAAAGCAATAGTAGCATTTCCATAAGAAGAAACAGTTATATTTCCACCATTAGATACAAATGATGTTCCAGTTGCCTGTGTAAATACAGCATCATCAGTATCTGCACCAGAATCTCCTTCAGTATCAGCAGTCGCAATTATTGTCCCTCCTCCTGTTATACTTACAGAACCAATATTTTGAATTATATCATCTCCCGCATTAAGAGTAATTGTAGTTCCTGTTCCAGTTGAGGTTACATTGGCATTAAGTGTTAAGTTATCTCCAGATGAAGCAGAACCAGAGGCAGTTAAAGTTATATCTCCGCCAGCAACTACATCAGAATTTACTGTTAAAGGTGAAGAAGCAGCAATATTTACTGAACCATTTGTATTAATAACTGAGTAAGTATCTGAAGTTAAATCAACAAGAGTTAAAGCACCTGTATTTGTTATTTCAATATTATTATCAGTATTTGTTGCATCAAGATTTGTTACTGTTGTTTCAAGTGCATCTCCTGAACCAATTCCATTTGTAGCAATCAAAATAAGATTAGTCGCTGTTATATTATTTGCTCCTCCATTAGCATCAGTAATTGCATATCCAGTAGCATTTAATGTCACATCTCCTGTCCCTGCATTAACCAGTCCTACAGGTAAATTGCCTATACTATCTATTAATATATCTGAATTATCTGCTGTTGTATCTGCATTTAAGGCTGTGCTGGCTGCTACCTCAAGAATACTGCTTGTTCCTATACCTCCACTTGCTGCTATTAGATTGATTGTCCCTCCTATTACATCTGCTGCTCCATCATAATTTACACTATCTATCGCTCCATTAGTAGAAGTAACATTTACATCTGCTGAACCAGCATCAAGTAAATTAATAGTAATATTATCATAGGCAGAAACTGTTATTGGGCCAGCACTTGCACCACTGGAAACAAATGAAGTTCCAGCACTCTGTGTAAATCCAGCATTCTGTCCATCTGCACCAGAATCTCCTTCAGTATCAGCAGTCGCAATTATTGTCCCTCCTCCTGTAATACTTACAGAACCGGAAGTTTGATTTATGGCGTCACCTGCATTTAAAGTAATTGTTGAACCTGCAACAGTTGAAGTTACATTAGCATTAAGGGTTAAATCATCGGCAGTTACCATTGAAGAAGAACCGGATGCAGTTAAGGTAATATTACCAGCAGCAGTTATAGGAGAATTTACAGTTAAAGGAGAAGAGGTGGTAATGTTAACGTTTCCACCTGAATTGATTACACCGTTAGTACCACCGACCATGGTTATAGTTAAAGGCCCATTATTTGTGATATTAATATTATTGGAGTTTGTATTGTTTGCGGATAAGTCACTAACTGCAGTCTCAATAGGATTTGTTGAACCTATTCCATTTACTGCAACTAATTCAACTGCTGCAGCACTTATGTCTATTCCACTGGCAGGATTACCCAATATTTCATCTGAAGAATTAAGTATAACTGTTGCATTTGTTGTAATTGAGCCAGAGCCAGTAAATGATATATCTCTTCCAGCAACATTTGTAGTGGCAAGATATAAAACATCATTTCCAACACCATAGGCAGTATCTATAATTATATTCCCATCGGTATTCCGTATCTCAATTATCTGTGTTGTGGCATTATCAGTAGTAATATTTATTCTTGAAAGATTTAAATCACCAGAAGTTTCATCTACCAGAATATCACCCGCGGAGCCAGAACCAAAAGAAGTAAGAGTTAGTGTGCCTGAACCCAAATCTATATCAATAGGACCGTTTATGCCAGTGCCAATACCACCGTTATTTGCAATTAGAGAGATATAATTTCCTTTTACCACCGTAGTATCATTAGCATCATCAAGAATATTATTATTGGCCTCTAAATACACATTTCCAGTTCCTGCATTAATTGAACCAGCAACTAGGTCACCTGCAAGCGTAGTCAGGTATATATCCTTATTATTGCCAGTGGAAACACTGGTAGCGGTCATAGGCCCACCAGAAGTAATATCAATAGTACCATCAAATGTGGAAATGCTTGATAAGGTTATGGCATCTGCCTCATAAATTGTCACATTGCCAGTGCCACTCGTAGCAACAGTTAGATTACCAACATTTATATTTAATGGGTCTACTCCTGTTCCAATAGACCCGCTTGTATATAAAGTTAAACTTGTAACTGTAACACCCGTATCATTTGCTCCATCACCAATAGTAGAACCAACAAAAACAAGATTTTGGAAATTTGCTGGGTTTAAATCATCAACAGTAATTGTTCCAGCGGTTAAGGTCTGGGCATTTGTTCCCTGTCCATCATCACCAGCAGTAGTTGCCTGACCAATAGTAACTGTTCCAGTAGTAGTAATTATGTCAAGTTCTGCATCAGTCAATTGGGCACCTGCAACAGAACCGAGTCCCAAAGGAGTGCCATCAACAGAGTGGGCAATATAAACATTGCCTGAACCAGCGTTTATACTGGCAATAGCAGGGAAATTAAAATTAGCGGCTATAAGGGTTACATTACCACCACCTGTTTGTAAGGTTACCTGGCCAAGGTCAATGGTTCCTATTCCATCATAACTGGGTAAATAATGAGGAGAATCTGCTTCTAAGATGATAAAACCACCATTTGTATTTATAGTAAACGGACCAGCATTAGAAAATTGGATATGGCGACCTGCCTGAAGAACAAGATTTGCAGTTGTCCCTGGAATTGTCCAATCTAAAGGATTTACAGTTATCTGGTCAATAATTATATCATTTGTTGCCTGTAGAACTATTGTTCCTGATAAAGAGGTAAGATAACCAGAAGCGATTTCATTAGAAGTCCCATCCAAATCAGCATCATTATCCGCAGTCCCAAAAGCAAGTCCCATTCCTCCATAATCTGGGAAGTTATTTCCTGTGTCATCATAATCCTGGGTGTTAACAGCGCTATCCCTAATATAAATATCAGTTGGGTCAAGTAAGAATGTTCCTGCTTTTCCATTTTCCGCAGAAACATCTATATTTCCCCATGTTTGAAATTTGTTTCCACTTATTTCTATAAATCCACCATCTCCGGTTTGACCACCTTTTGCTTCAAGAGTGGCGCCTGCACCAACTCCTGTAAAACCTGAACTCATATCAGATAAAATCCTTATCTCTCCACCATTTGAGTTTTCACCGACACCACTTGCTGAAATTAAACTGCCTCTTGCAACAACTGTTGCCTGATTTGAATTTAAAATTATTGTTCCTGCATTTTTACCTTCTGCTCCATCTGCTTTAATTGTTCCTGTGTTTATAACTGTTCCACTTGCTCCTACAAGGTATGTATTCCCATTTTCTTCTATTATACTTCCTGCTTCAATTATTTGAGGAGTATTTACAACTTCTCTTATAATATTTGTTACCTGGCTTGATGGGATTAAAACTGTTCCAGGTGTTTGACTTGTCTTTGAAATTGTAAAGTTAATTAAATTATTCCCATCAAAATTAACTACAAAATTTTCACTTCCTGCTATAATTACCTTTCCAAGATTTGCTACTATAAGTCCTTCATTTGAAACAAGTGGTGCTACAAGTATTGCATATCCATTATCATTTATTATTATTTGACCTTTATTTATTATGGATGATAGGGCAGAATTTGAATCCTGTGTAAATTCATATTTTCCTGATAAGAAGTCAGAATCTTTTATATTTAATGTGCTTGCAAGTATCCCACTAACATTTATAACAGCATCTTTACCAAAGAATATTCCATTTGGATTAACTATCCAGACACGACCATTTGCTATTAATTGTCCAAGTATAATTGATGGGTCTATTCCAACAACTCTATTTAATGATATTGAATTTGCATTTGGCTGAATATATTTAACTATCTCATTTAAGTCAATGGAATAGCCCTGCCAGTTTATAATTGCTTTATCAGTTGTCTGTGTTATTGTCATCTGATTCCCGGAAGTTGTTATCTGTGATTGACCTGCCACTACATTTGCACCTGTTGGCAAGGGTAATGCCTGAACTGGAAAGAGTAAATAACCAGAAGCAATAAGCATCAGAACTCTACCAAAAAATCTAAAATTCTTTACAAAATTTCTACTTAACACTTTTCCTCCTTTTTTTCTTTTTTAAATTTGTTATTTTTTTCTATTTCCATTTTATATTATCCCCACTTTTGCTTCAACTGCTTTTAGTCTTTCTCTTATTTCCATAGCAACTTCAATTTTATTATTAAGTGTATCTATTTTATCTTCTAATCTTTTTATTTCTGACATCGTTTTGCCTTCAACTGCTTTTATACTATCGTCTAATCTCTTTATCTCTGACATCATTTTCCCTTCAAGTGTTTTTATACTATCATCCAATCTCTTTATTTCTGACAACATCTTCCCTTCAAGTGCTTTTATACTATCATCCAATCTCTTTATTTCTGACATCATTTTCCCTTCAAGTGTTTTTATATCATTATCAAGCCGTTTTATCTCTGACAACATCTTCCCTTCAACTGCACTAATTTTATCATCAAGTCGCTTTGTTTCAACAGTAATTTTGTCATCAAGTCGCTTTATTTCAACCTTAATTTCTTTTAATTCTGGTGCTATTATATCCTGTAATGCCTTTTTAACCTGCTGATACACACTTATTGCCATTTTTTCTCCTTAAAAGTTTAAAACTGCTTCAAGCCAGTATCTCCAATCATCTTTATCACTTGCTTCATCTCCACCAATTCTTCTTGCTGCATCAAATCTTAAATGAAAATGGCAAGGAATATATACTCTAAATCCAGCACCTATACCTGTTGCTGATTCTCTTTCATCTTCTCCTGGTAAACTTGTATGTTTATAAACTGCTCCATGGTCAATGAAAAATGCCCAGTTAGCATATTTATTTAAAAAACTTTCTCCTGGTAAAATTGGTGTCCTTAATTCTACACTTAAAAAATATCCATAATCACCAAGAAATTCACCTGTAGGATAACTCCTTACACTATCTGCTCCACCAAGAACCATCTGCTCTCCTGTTACAAGATTATCTGAACTTATCTGACCTGAACCCCTTGCAATAAATTTAACTTTACCTAAATCAAAAATATCTGTTAAATCAAGATTCAATTTTACCCATGTTCCATCTGCAAGTCCAGGTCTGCTTGAACCTGTATATTCCTCATCACTCATTCCACCAAGAAATTCTCCAAGCCCAATAGTTGCCTTTCCAGTCCAGTAAATATGTTGATTTTTTATAAGTTTATCCCTGTTTAGTCCAATTTCCAATGTTGTATATTTATCCTTTGAACTTGTATATGTTTTTTCAAATAAGTAGTTTTTCATATCTTTTAAATTCAATGAACCAAATAAACTTAAATTTTCTGACCTTGCTCTAATTAATGGATGTGAAAAATATAAAGACCAGATTTTTGATTCTCCTTCTATCCCTAAATGTGCAAGTTCTTTACCTATTTCATAATCCATATATGACCAACTCAATCCAATTTTTGTTCCATATCCATTTAAAGGTAAAGTATATCCAATTTTATAATATTTCATATCATCAAGGTCTGTTATATTACCAATCCCTGTTAATGATAAAATATCTCCATTCTTTGTTAAATTTCCAAGGTCAAATGTAAAACCACCTCTTGTTCTTCCAGTATATCTTGAACCAAAATTGTTTAAAAATAAGTTTAAATTAAATGGAAAATATTTTTCTTCAACATCAATTAAAATATCTGTTGTTCCTTCCGCTTCTCCTTTCTTTAAATTTGCATATGCATTAAGTTTTGGATAATCATTTAAAATTAAAAGTGACCTTTCAAGTGTTTTATTGTTTATTATTCCTTCTTTTTTAACATTCTGGAAATGTTTTTCAATAAATTTATCTGTATAATATTTGTTTCCACTAACTTCAATTTTACCCACCTTTCCTTCAATTACTTTTATTTCTATTAATCCATCAACTACTTTCTGTGCAGGAACATAGGCAAACGAAGTAACATATCCTTTATTCCAGTAAATCTCTGTTATTTTATCTGCAATCAATTTTAAATCAGAAATTGTTATCTCTTTTCCTTCATATTCTTTTGTTATTTTTTCTATTTCCTTATTACTTACTTTTGTATTTCCTTTAACTTCTATTTTTTTCACAAGAATAGTTTTACCATTTTTCAATTCTATCTGAGGACTCACTATTCCTTTTATTTCAGGTGCTTTTTTTTCTTTCTCAATAGATGGCACATTTGGTATTGGGTCTGCAAACAAAAAAGATGCAAAAACTAAAAACAAAAAAATTCCTTTTGATTTCATTTTTCCCCCTATTTTGTTTATCAATAAAGGTTTAATTTTTTCCTCCTATTTTGTTTTCTGATTTAATATTTTAATTATTTCTTCTGATATGTCAAATGAATTTGAAAAATAGGGTAATGACTTTTTATCAACTATTAAATCATATCCATTCTTTGTTGCATAATCCTGAATAACTTTTGCTATATCATTCAATAATGTCTGTGTCTTTTTTCTATTTTCATCTATAAGTTGCTGATTTGTTAATCTAACAAATGTATTTATTTCAGTTGTTAGGTCATTTATTTTTTTCTCATATTCCTTCATTTCTGCTTCTTTCATTTTATCTTTTTTTGCATTATATTCATCCACAAGTCGTTTTAATTCTGCCTGCTTTTTTGACAATTCTACCTGTTTTTCTGTTCTCTTTCCCTGTATTTCTTCTCTTGCCTGTTTTGCTTTCTCATATTCAGAATAAATTCTTTCTATATCTACTACTCCAATTTTTAAATCTTTTGTATAGGCAATTGAGGTGAGTAAAAGAGTTGCTACTATGAAAAAACCAATTTTACTTATATTTTTCATTTATCTCCTTTTTTGTTTTTTATTTTTACATACATTTTTTATTCTGTTAAGTTTTTTTATTTTTTAAAATTTTCAAAAATTTTTTATATATGAAACAAAAAGTTAAAGCAAGCAATAAAACTGGTAAAAATCCCTTGACAATTAAGTAAGCAATAAATACAACTGGAATTAATAAAATCTGTGTGATGACTTTCAAAATTAAGTTATTCCTTATAATCTCTGCATATTTTGGACTGTGTGCATAATACCAGTTAACAAAGTTTCTACCAATTGAATTTTTAAGTAAAAATCTATCCCTGAATTCTCTTAAAATTCTAACAAATGGATGATTGTAATTCCCAAAACATGCAGTAGCAATGAAACATCCTCCTCCTCCACCACCTCCTGAAACAGGTGCTCCATATCCAGTTCCTGTTAATGTTATTTCAACTGGATTTTCATCAGAGTCATTTGAATTAATTTTTATTTTAATTTGTTTTTCTCCATTTGACTGTGGTTTAAATTTCACAACTATTGTTTTTGTATTTCCAGATGTAATTGTTGCATTTGAAACATTATCCTCTAAAATTACAAAATCTGATGTATCACCTGAAACCTGTATTGAACCATCTATCAGTAAATTTTCAGTTCCTGCATTCATCACATTTATAGTTAGCACATCAGATTCTTCTCCAACTTTAACCTCCCCAAAATTATAATTTATTGGGTCAACTGAGATATCAGGTACTCCTTCTGTTAGGATTGTTATCTTTCCTCCTTCTACCGGCGCTCCATCAACACTTACTTCAAGAAGAGAATTTACACCCCATGCAGTTATATCAGAATTATTCTGTATGGTTGCCTTATATTCATCTCCACCTGTTGCATTACTAAAACTGTAGAGAACTAATAGATTTATTGAAGCACCTGCATTTACTGTCCAGTTTGGATTAAATTCTATTTTTCTATTTTGATATATTGTTACTGAAACACTCTCGTCTCCTCCATCAAACTGACCATTTTTATTATTATCAAGAATAAGTTTTGCTTCAGAGATTTTTGACATATCTCCATTTCCTGTATCAGTTATTACAATCGTATCCAGTTCAAGATTTACATTTTCATAACCTGTGTTTTCTCTTAAATTGAATTTTAAAGCAAGAACATCAGATGTATTTCCACCTACAACTTTTGATTGCTCCTGTCCAGGATTTTCCAACTCAAGATTTCCTTTCAGAATATTCTCAAAATCAAACATACTTAAAAATATTGAATCAGGGAATGAAAAAATAAATCCATAGTAAATATCATTATCTCCAAGGGTAAATTTTGTATATACTGGCTTATCAACTTCTATATTTGGAGTTAAAAATGTGCTATCATCTGTTGTTTTTGTCAAATTTTTATCAAATTTCTCTCCATTTGAATCCATATAATAAACAGTTAAAGTAGATTCACCCCCTGTTTCATCTGCTCCTTTAATTTGAATATTCCTTATTGAATTACCATAATAATCAAAAATACCACCTACAAAATTTCCTCTATTTGCATCTATTGTTATCCCAAGGTCATTTTTCACCTTATCAAATGTTTCATTTTTTACCATTATTATTGTTTCGGATTCTGTCTCTTCTGAAATTAAAAATGGATAACATGTATTTTTATAACCATTTTTACTTGCTTTTAAAACACCAATTGAAGGATATGGAAGAGCATTTATTGTGAAAGTCCCATCAGAAGTTGAAGTTGCTGAAAAACCTGGTAATCCAATAAAAGTCACAGTTGCTCCACTTACTACCTCTTCATTTTCAATATCAACACATTTACCGGTAAAATTTTTTGTTCCAGATGCCTGCCATACACCATCTATATCTATTCCAGTTGTTATTGAATTTGCAAATGTAAAAGCAGGTCTTGTATTGAATGTAAGACCTGATTTATAAGCAGAAACAAAATAAATTGATGGAGGTAAATTATAAACAATATAACCATATGTATCATCTCCCGGATTATTAACTATTTCTATTTTTGTTGGAGTATCTCCTCCAAAAATTAATCTTATATATTTAGTATTACTTGAATTAGAAACCAGAGAATTATTTTTATCATAAACTCTTGCCGCAGCACCAGAAATTAATTCTCCACCTGGATTAACAGTAAAAACAATTAAATGGGATTTCTCTGGTTGGGGATTATAATTTGAGTTATCTGGTAGCATAATTATTGTATTTAATTTATTCATTTCAGAAACTAAAGGAGAAGGAGTTGGTATTGTATATGTTGGAATTAAACCATCTTTTGTTGCTTTTAAAATATAAAAATCAATTTCTGCTTCTGTAGTCCCTTCAAAATAATATTCACCATTAATATTAGAAGTTGTTGTGATATTTGTTCCACATATTCTTATAGTTGCATCACTTACATCTTGAATATTTCCATTCTCATCAACTGTTACAACTGTTCCTATTATTCCGTTTGAAAATAAAATACCTGCAAAAAATAACAAAAAACTTAAAATTCCCCTTACTCTAATCATACTTTCCTCCTTTTTCTTTTATTTTTACACATATATTTTTCTTTGTCAAATTTTTTTGTAATTTATTTAAAAAACATTGATTCAAGACGGATTCCAAATTTACCTGGCAAATAAATTCCCGGTTCAATTGTAAAAACAAATCCTTCCTCAATTTTCTCATTACCTTTTTTATTTAAATATGGTTTTTCATGAACATCAATTCCTATTCCATGTCCAAGCCCATGAATAAAGAATTTTTCAAGATTATATTTTTTGAAATTTTCCACTGCCTTTTTATATATATCCTTTCCTCTTAAATTTTCATTTTCACAATATTCAATACAGATTTTTTTTGTTTCTTCAACTATTTTATAAATTTTTTTTATTTCATCATCAACTTTCCCACAGAAAAAAGTTTCTGTTAAATCACTTTTATAGCCAAAAAAATCTGCTCCTATATCTATTACTATTACCTCACCATTTTTTATTTTTTTATTTTTAGATTTATGATGTGGATATGAACTATTAATTCCTGAAGCAACAATTGGTTCAAAACTTTCCTTTCTTGCTCCATTTTTTATTAATAAGTATTTTATTTCAGCAACAATATCAAGTTCATTTACCCCTTCTTTAATCTCCTCTTTTATTTTTTCCATTGTTTTTTCAGTTATCTCTTCTGCCTTTTTTATTAATTCAATCTCTTCTCTGCTTTTTTTCATTCTCATATTCAAAATAATATCATCAATAATGCCAAATAATTCTGTTTTTGTCTGCTTCTTTAAATTTTTAAAGGAGTGGAGAGAAATTTCTGTTTCTATAAAACCAACTTTTTTGTATCTTGAGATAAATTTCTGGAAGTTATTGTTTTTGAGTTCTTTTATATATAGGTTTTTTACTTTTTTATTATACCCAAAACTGTCAAGAGATTCCTGCAAATAGAGTGGAGAAACAAAAAGATATAAATTTTCTTTATCAATCAAAAGAATACCTTCAATTTCAAAAAGACCTGTAAGATAGAATATATGGGATTGATTTTTTGTAAAGAATGCATCTATTTTTTTGTTTGAAATGAATTCCCTTATTTTTTCAATTCTTTTTTCAAATTCCACTATTGAACCTCATATGACCATATAACTTCTATATTATTTTTTCTTGCATATAATTCAACTTCTGGTCTTATAGTATAACCAACAATAAGCAAAAATTTACTATCAGATATAATTTTCATTTTTTCAAGTCGGTTTATTTTTTTAAGAAATTTTTCTACATCTTTTTTTGAAGGTCTTGATTTTGCCTCTCCTATTATATCTATTTCTCTCCCATCCTTTTCACCTTTGCCATAAATATTTAATTCCTCTTCCTCTCCATTATAGGTCACATATTTTCTTATAAGAGGAGTTTTTAAATTTATATTAAATCTATTTTTCAGAAGTTCTGGTAAATATTTCATTGCTCTATCTTCAAGCCCATAACCAACTGTATCTGATAAACCTGCTACCATTTCTCTTGTTTCTTTTAATCCTATCGTCAATTTCCTTATTTCTTCTTCTGTTCTCATTTGTGCCTCTGTCAATCTTTCCACTGCTTCCTCTAATCTTGATACTCTTTCTTCTGTCTTTTTCTGGGCCTCTGCTAACTCATTTAATCTCTCCTCTGTCTTTCTCTGTGCTTCTGCCAATCTCTCCACTGCTTCCTCCAATCTTGATACTCTTTCCTCTGTCTTTTTCTGGGCCTCTGCCAATTCCTCCATTACTTCCTCTAACCTCGTTAACCTCTCCTCTGCTTTCCTCTGTGCCTCCGCTAATCTCTCCACTACTTCCTCTAATCTTGTTAACCTCTCTTCTGTCTTCTTTTGTGCCTCTGCAAGTTCTTCAATAGATTTTCTCAGTTTATCAAATTCTTCTCTTGTGACCTTTATATCCTTAACTCTATCATCTATTATTGTTATTATTGCCTCATATAATTCTTTTGTTAATTCCATATTTTTCCCCCTTTACTTAATTTTACCTGTCTTTAAAAATAAAGGCAAGAAGTGATTTCTGGCAATGGAGACGATTTTCTGCCTGGTCTATTACAATTGAATTTGGACCATCCATTATTTCATCCTCTACCTCTTCTCCCCTATGTGCTGGTAAACAATGCATAAATAAAAAGTCCTTTTTTGCTTTTTTTAATAAATCTCTGTTAACCTGATACTTTCTAAATATTTTAAGTCGTTTATCTCTTTCTTTTTCATCTCCCATACTTACCCATGTATCCGTGTAAATAATATCTGCATCCTCAATATAATCTTTTGGATTTGAACTTATCTTTAATATATTTTTATTTTTCAGATTTTTTATAACTTCTTCATCTGGCATATATTCTTCTGGACAGATAACTCTTATTTCTATTCCAAGTAAATCACAGCCCTCTATTAAAGAATTACAGACATTATTCCCATCTCCGATATATGTAATTTTTAAATTTTCAAGTTTCCCTTTTTTCTCATAAATTGTATAAAAATCACATAAAATCTGAACTGGATGGTAAAGGTCTGTTAAGGCATTTATTACTGGAATATCAGCATATTTAGCAAACTCTTCAAGTTCTTTTTGTGAGTATGTTCTTATTATAATTCCATCAATATATCTTGAAATAACTCTTGCAGTATCCTTTATACTTTCACCTCTTGATAATTGTGTTTCATGAGATTGTAAATATATTGGAAAACCACCAAGTTCATAAATAGCAACTTCAAAAGAAATTCTTGTTCTTGTGCTTGGTTTTGAAAAAAGGAGTCCAATTTTTAAATTTTTTAAATTTTCTGTAAATTTTTTTTCTTTTCTTAATTTTTTGAAGTATTTAGTTGTATCAAAAATTTTAAAAATCTCTTCCCTGTTTAAATCAGCAATTTTTAAAAAATCTCTTTTCATAGTTTTTTCAGTGAATTTCTTAAAATTTCAATACCCTCATCTATTTCTTCTTTTTTCACATTTATTGCAGGCATTATTCTTATAACATTTTCATGTGTGCAGTTTATTAAGAGCCCATTTTTAAAACATATATCAACAAGTTTTGAACCATCTTTTTCAATTTCTATTGCAAGCATAAGTCCAATCCCTTTAATTTTTTTTATAATTTCAAACTCATTTTTTAATTCTTCAAGTTTTTCTCTTAAGTATTTTCCCATTTTTTTAACATTTTCAAGTAGATTTTCTTTCTCAATCGCTTCAATAACAGCAAAACAACTTACACAGGCAAGTGGAGAACCACCAAAAGTTGAGGCATGTGTTCCCGGTTGCATTAAATCTGCTATATCTTTTTTAGCAACCATCGCACCAACTGGAAATCCACCACCCATCGTTTTTGCAATAGTCATAATATCTGGCTCTATACCGAATACCTGATACGCAAAAAATTCTCCTGTTCTTCCAAAGCCAGTTTGAACTTCATCAAAAATTAAAAGTATATCTTTTTGACTGCATAAATTTTTTACATTTTTTAAATATTCCTTATCTATTACATTTATTCCACCTTCTCCCTGAATTAATTCAACTATTATAGCAACAACCTCATCATCAATTTTTTTTAATAGGTCAGAAAAATCATTAAATTTTGCATATAAAAACCCCGGGGGTAATGGCTCAAACATTTCATTATATTTCTTTTGCCCTGTCATTGCAACTGTTGCAAGAGTTCTTCCATGAAATGAATTTTCCATTGAAATTATTTTATATCTTTTCTTCTTACCATATAGACGGGCAAGTTTTATTGCTGCTTCATTTGCCTCTGCACCGCTATTACAGAAAAAAACCTTCCCACCAAATGAAATTTCAGAGATCTTTTTTGCTAAAATTGCCTGCCATGGATGATAATAATTGTTTGATAAATGAATTAAAATTTCAACCTGCTTCTTTATACTTTCAACAACCCTATCATGACAGTGTCCAAGACCGCTTACAGCCCATCCAGGGAAAAAATCAATATATCTTTTACCATCTATATCCCAGATATAACTTCCTTTTCCCTTAACAAAAATTACATTCTGCTTTCTATATGATGGGACAACAAATTCATTATAATTTTTTATTATTTCCTCTTTATCAAATTTATCCATTTTTTACAATTTCAGAACCAATTCCGTGCTCTGTTAAAACTTCAATTAATAAGGAATGCGGAATATTACCACTTATTATATGAACTTTTTTAACTCCACTTTTTATTCCATTTATACCTGCTTTAACTTTTGGAATCATACCCCCCTTTATTACTCCTTCTTTCAATAATTCTTCACATTGGGAAATTGTCAGAATAGAAATCAATGTATCTGGATTTTCAAGATTCCTCATAATTCCAGGAACATCTGTAATAAATATAAGTTTTTCATTTTTTAAATTTATAGCAATATTTGCTGCAAAACTATCTCCATTTACATTATAGAAATTTCCATCTTCGCCTATAGCAATAGGAGCACAGACAAGTATATTCTTTTCATTTAATCTATTTTTTATATATTCAACATCAACTTTTTTTATACTCCCAACAAAACCAAGGTCAATAATTTCTTCCCCTTTCTGATAATGAATTTTTGAGGCAAATATAAATTTCTCTTCTGGTTCAAGTTTTCCTGCATTTACATCATATCTATTTAATTTTTCAACAATTTCATCCCTTATTTTAAATAAAACATTTTTAACTATCTGCAATGTTTCAAAATCAGTTACTCTTAAACCATCAACAAATTGTGTTTTCTTTCCTTTCTTTTCAATTTCTTCACTTATAAATTTACCTCCTCCACAAACTACAATAATTTTAATACCGATTGTTGAAAGAAATGCAATATCAAAAAGGACATTTTCTTTTGCCTCTTCAATTTGATAAATACTTCCTCCAATTTTAATTACAAAAATTTTATTTTTGAATTCCTTTATATATTTAAATGCTTCAACAAATACATCTGCTTTTTTTAAAATATTTTCTTCCATCTTACTTTCTCCTTTCCCGAATTTTGCTTAAAAATTTTAAGAGAAATATTTTACCATATTTTGAAAAATTTCAAAGGAAGGAGTAAATATTTCATCCTTTTCTTCTCTTAAAAAATCAGGATAATAATATTTTAAAATTGCTCTTTCAGGATGTGGCATCATACCAATTATAAGACCATCTTCACTGCATATTCCTGCAATATTCTCAATAGAACCATTTGGATTATAAGGATATCCTTTTAAATTTCCATCTTTATCACAGTATCTTAAAATTACCTGTTTTTTCTCTTTTATTTTTTTCAAAACTTCTTTATTTTTTGTTAAAAATTTACCTTCAGCATGAGCAACCGGCATTCTTATAATTTCAGGTAGATTATCAAAAAATGGAGAAACACTTTTTTCAACTTTAAGATAAACCCATCTATCTTCAAATCTTCCAGAATCATTCCACTCTAAAGTTGTAAGTTGTTTTTTATTAAAAGGTAAAATTCCTGATTTTACAAGAACCTGAAAACCATTACATATTCCGATAATTGCCTTCTTTTCTTCAATAAATTTTTCAATCTCATCATAAAGTTTTAATCTTATTTCATTGGCAAGGACTTTACCAGCACCGATATCATCTCCATAAGAAAAACCACCAGGAATAACAAGAATTTGATAATCAGAAAGTTTTTTTTCTTTTTCTATTATTCTATTTATATGAACCCTTTCTGCATAAGCACCACAAAGATTAAAAGCCCATTCTGTCTCAAAATCACAATTTGTTCCTGCAACCCTCAATATAATAACTCTTACTTTTGCCATTTTAGAATCTTAAAGAACGCCATGCTTTTTCTATCTCATAAAGAGTAATTTCAAAAATTTTTTTATCATTCCAGAATCCTATAATTTTTTTATCCTCAATTACCTCTCCAATTTTACTGTATTCTTCATCTTTAAATAATTCTTCAAATTCATCTACTTTCTCTTTTTCTATCTCTACAACAAATCTTCCAGGACTTTCAGAAAAAAGAATAACTTCAATTTCTTCAACCTCTGATAAAACATCTGAAAAATTTATTTTACAACCAAGATTACCTCCTATCATCATTTCACAAATTGTTGTAATTAATCCACCATCAGAGCAATCATGACAACTTTTAATAATTCCATTTTTAATTCCTGAATGTAATTTTTTCATCAAACTCAATGCTTTTTCTGGTCTTGGTTTTGGAACAATTCCCTCTTTTATATTATTAATTCTATAAAATTGAGAGCCACCAAGTTCATTAAATGTTTTACCAAGTATAAAGATGATATTACCCTCTTTTTTAAAATCAGTTGATGTTATTTTTCTCACATCTTCAATTATGCCAATACCTGAAATCAACAAAGTTCCTGGTATTGAAATTATCTCTCCATCTTTTGTTCTGAAATAATTATTTAAACTATCCTTCCCTGAAATAAAAGGAACTTTATATTTCAATGCAAAATCACTACAACCTTTAACACATCTAACAAGTTTACCAAGTTCTTTCTCATCATTTATATTACCCCAGCAAAAATTATCAAGTATTGCAATTCTTTCAGGGTCCCCTCCACAACTCACAATATTTCTAATACATTCCTCAATACAGAGTCCTGCCATATAATAAGGGTCTATATCTCCATAAAATGGATTTATTCCACAACCAATTACAATACCTTTAAAACTATCATAAAATGGCTTTAAAACTATTCCATCAGAAACGCCTTTGCCTTCATATCCACAGAATGGTTTTAAAATTGTTCTTCCCCCAACCTCATGGTCATATTGATGTATAACCTCTTCCTTTGATGAAATAACTAACTCTGAGAGAATCCTTAAAACATCCTCTTTTATATTTTCTGATTTATAATTAAAATTTTTTTCTTCTTTTTTTTCAAAAAAACATTTAAATTTTCTTTCTGGAATCCCTTTATGTAAAAAGTCCATATCAATATCACAGACAATCTCATCCTTATAATAAACTTTCAATTTCTTCGTCTTCAAAAATCTGCCTATAACTGAACATTCAACATCTTCTGAATTAAAAAGAGAAATTAAATTTTCAACATTTTCTTCACTTACAGATAAAACCATTCTCTCCTGTGATTCAGATAAAAATATTTCCCATGGCAAAAGACCTTCATATTTTAATGGAACTTTTTCAAGATAAACAACCGCTCCAATATCTTTCCCCATTTCTCCAATTGCACTTGAAAGTCCTCCTGCTCCACAATCTGTTATTGAATTATATAAATTTAAATCCCTTGCAACCAATAATACATCAAGAAGTTTTTTCTCAACTATTGGATTACCTATTTGAACTACACTTGTTGGAATATCCTCCTTTAAACTTGCAGAAGAAAATGTTGCTCCATGAATTCCATCCCTTCCAGTTCTGCCACCAACCAAAACTATATAATCTCCTTCCTTTACTTCTTTTTTAACTTTATCTACAGGCATAATTCCAACAGTTCCACAATAAACAAGACAGTTAAAAACATATCCTTCATCAAAAATTATTGCTCCATTTCCTGTTGGTATTCCCATCCTGTTTCCATAATCCCTGACTCCGCTTACAACTCCTCTGAATATTCTTCTTGGATGTAAAATTCCTTTAGGCAATTTTTCATAAGGATAATCAAGTGGTCCAAAACAGAATACATCTGTATTTAAAATCGGCTTTGCCCCAAGACCAACACCAAGAATATCCCTTATAACTCCACCAATTCCTGTTCCTGCACCACCATAAGGTTCAAGTGCTGATGGATGATTGTGTGTTTCAACCTTAAAAGCAACTGCCCATTTATCATCTATCTTAATTACTCCTGCATTATCCTTAAAAACAGATATACACCAGTCATAATTCAAATTTTCTGTAACTTCCATTATTTTCTTTAAAAGTATTAAATTTTCTTTATTGCCATTTTCATAATATTCAATCTCTGCCTTAAATGTTTTATGATAGCAGTGTTCGCTCCATGTTTGAGCAATACATTCAATCTCACAATCAGTTGGATTTCTTCCAAGTAAAGAAAAATATTCCTTAATTTTTTTCATTTCATCAAGATTCAAAGATAGTAAATTTTTTTCACTCAATTCAATAAGTTTTTTATCATCTACATTTAAAATTTCTATTTCTCTTGAATATTTCATTTTTTCCATTTAATGAAATAATTATGGATTAAGTTATTAACAAGTATTTTTTCACATATTTCCTCAATTTCTTTCAATCTGATTTTCCCTTTTATATAGTATTTTTTCCCTGTTTTAACACTCACATCTTTTAAAATCCCGCTTTCTACAATTACTCTTTTTGCTGTATCTCCAACAGGGTCAGCAACTCCTTCTTTAAAATATACTTCAATTTCAAAAAAATTTCTCTTTCCCCTTTTTCTTTTATAAACATCAAAATCTTCTGAAACATTGTCAATAAATAATTCCTCTGCAATTTTTTCACATATTTTTCTATTAATTTTTTCTCCTTCAATTTTATAAAGATTGCTAACCCTTACTTCTTTAACTCCTTTTATTCCAAGTTCTTCTATGCTTTTTTTTATTTCCTCACCAAATACATCAAAATTCTTTTTTACCTTAAAAATTTCAATTATATAAAAATCATTCATAATAACTTGCACATTGTTTTTCATTTTCCCATACAGTAACTTTTTTAACCTTCAATGGATATCCTTTCAAAATCTGCTCCATTTTTTTATAAATGAAAAATGCAATATTTTCAGAACTTGGATTTTTATCTCTAAAAAATGGTATTAAATTTAAATTTTTATGGTCAAGATTTTTAAGGACAATATTCAATTTTTTTTTTAAAATCTGAAAATCAACCAATAGCCCTATTGAATTGAGAATTTCTCCAGCAACAATAAGTTCAACTTTCCAGTTATGGCCATGAAGATTTTCACATTTTCCTTTATAACTTTTTAATTTATGTGCTGAAGAAAACTCTCCAATTACTTTTATCTCATACATTTTATCTACCTTTTATATTTTATTTTATCACAATTCCCCTTTTTATTTAATTTCCAATTCTTCTGGATATGGCTTTAAGTATTTTTGTATTTTAACATATTCATCCTCAAATCTTGAAGCAAAATTTTTAAGCAATTCAATTAAAACTTTTAATTCAACAATACCCTTTTTGTATTTTTCCATTAAATTCAGAAAATGTTTTTTTTCTTCTGTATTTAAATATTTTGAAAAATGTCCGTAAATATGCAATATTGTATTTGTATGCTTTTTGGGAGATACTTTTTTTAAAAATGCTTTATAAAATAATTCTTTATATTTTTGAAATTTTTCAGAAGTACTCATTTTACCATCTGCCACAATTTTACCAAGTTCTTTAAGTATTTTTTGATTGTATGTTAAAAGAAGGTATTTATATTTTGTATGAAAATCTACTAAACTACTTATCTTCTGTTTTTCATAAATTTCTCTAAATTCTGCAAAAGAAAATATCCTTGTTAAAAAATGCTCTCTTATCTCTTTATTTCTTAAACGACCCTCATCCTCAACAGGTAAATAAGGGAATTTTAATTTTACAATTTCTGCAAAAAAACCATTTGTTTTACCAGTGATTTTATTATCTTTATAAATTTTTGCTGAACCAACTCCACAGGAAGGAGATTTTGCTTTAAGTATAAATCCATCTAAATTATTTAATTTTTCAATAGTTTCGTAAGAATAAGACAAAATCAGTTCTGTAAAATCTTTGCCTGTTTCTTGCTGTATCAATCTTTTTTTATCATTTTCTCTAACAATTATTAAATTTTTTCTTGGAATACCAAGACCAATATCAACTTCAGGGCAAACATCTATATAATCAACATAATTTTTAATTTTTTCTACAAATTCATCAAAAATTCTACTTCCATTATATCTTGTCGGTTCAATAAAACATCTACTTAAAACAATTCTTGGTTTTATCATAAAATTATTCTTTTTTAACTATAAATTCTGCTGCTTCCTTTAAACTTTGAAAAATATAATCAGGTTTTATTTCCCAGTTTTCTGTCTCTTTGCTTGATTTTGTTTTTCCTGTTAACACAATTATTGTTTTAAGTCCAATTGATTTTCCTGCAATTACATCTATATCGCTATCTCCAATAAAATATGTTTTTGTAAAATCAATATCTCCGATTTCCTCTTTTGCCTTTAAAAATAATCCTGGTTTTGGTTTTCTGCAATCACAATTATCTTCCTTTTTATGAATACAATAATAAACCTTATAAATTTCAACTCCTATTTTTTTCAATTCTTTTTTCATATTTTCAGTTATCTCATCAAGGTCTTTTTGAGAAAATAGTCCTTTTCCAACTCCTGCCTGATTTGAAATAATTACAATTTTATAACCCGCATTATATAAAATTTTTAAACCCTCAATCCCTTCTGGAATAAACTCAAATTCTTCCCATTTTTTTATATAATCATTAGGTGTAAAAATTGATATAACTCCGTCCCTGTCAAGAAATACAATTTTCATTTTTAAAAGAAAGGTAGAGTTTCTGGAAAATTAAAAAGGAGATTCATATTCTGGACTGCCTGACCACTTGCACCTTTTACAAGATTATCTATTGCAGAAGTTATAACAATATTTTTATCAACAACTTTAATCCCAATATCGCAGAAATTTGTATCAAAAACATTTTTTGTTGAAGCACTTTCTCCATATTTCATAATTCTTACAAATGGCTCATTTTTATAAAACTCAATATACAAATTATAAACTTCCTCTGCCTCTATTTTTTCTTTCAATTCACAGTATATAGTTGATAAAATTCCCTGATTGTAAGGAGCAAGATGAGGAACAAATAAAACATTATAATTTCTATCTCCAAATTCATTTATAATTTCTTCCATCTCTGGCTGATGCCGATGCTGGCCAATCTTATATGCCTTTATATTCTCATTGCATTCAACAAAGATATTTGAAAAACTTGGATTTCTTCCTGCTCCTGATACACCACTTACACTATTAACTATAATCTTTTCTTTTATAAGTTTATTTTTAATAACTGGTAAAACACCAAGAATAAAACTTGTGGGGTAACAACCTGGATTTGCTATCAATCTTGCATTTTTTATCTTTTCTCTATTTATTTCAGGAAGTCCATATACTGCCTCTTTTAAAAATTCAGGGCATATATGTTTTGTATACCATTTTTCATAATTATCAGGATTTTTAAACCTGAAATCTGCACTTAAATCAATAACTTTTTTACCAGTTTTTAATATCTCGGGAACAAATTTCATTGAGACAATATGGGGAAGAGCAAGGAAAACAACATCACAATTTTTTTCAATTGAATCCCAGTCAGGGTTATTTTTACATTTTAATTTTATTCTTCCTTTTAATTTAGGAATTATATCTTCAATTTCAGGATTACCCTCTTCTGGAGCAACATAACCTTCTTTAATTTCAACATATGGATGGGACAAAAGGATTTCTACAAGTTTCTGCCCTGCATATCCACTTATTCCAAATATGGCAACTATTATCTTTTTGTCCACTGGAATTTCTTTCTCGCACCTTTCTGTCCGTATTTCTTCCTTTCCTTCATTCTCGGGTCTCTTGTCAGAAGTCCATATTCTTTTAATTTTGGTAATAGAGAAGAATCATATTTAACAAGTGCTCTTGCTATTCCAAGTTTCACAGCATCAACCTGTCCTGTTATTCCTCCTCCTTCTGTTTTTACTTCAATATCAAATTTATCTTTAAGGTCACAAACTATAAGAGGTTTTATTGCCTCATCCTGCTGATAAAAAAGAGGAAAATATAAATTTAATGGCCTTTTATTTATTAAAATCTCTCCTTTGCCTTCTTTTAACTTAACAATTGCCGTTGATTTTTTTCTTCTTCCAATCCCTATAATAAATTTTTCCATAAATCCCTCCTCAATTTAATTTACAAAATTTTTGTAGTTTCTCCAAATAAATCTTTTAAATTAGGATAAAGTTTCCTGTAAATTCTGTGAAATTTCTCATATATTTTAACATTTTTTTCATTAAAATCAAATTCATCTTTTTCTTTTATAATTTTTTTACATGCAGTTTTAACATCATCATAAAATCCAGTTCCAACAGAAGCAAGAATTGCTGCACCAAATGGAGCTCCTTCCTGACATATCAAACGGACTATTTTCTTACCAAAAATATCAGCCATCATCTGACACCAGAAATCACTTTTCCCTCCTCCACCACTTGCAATAAATTTTTCTCCAATTGGTAAATTTATCTCTTTCATTATTTCTACAGAATCTCTCAATCCAAAAGTTATCCCTTCCAATACACTTCTTATAATATGTTCTTTTGTATGTTTTAAAGATAAACCGAAAAATACTCCTCTTGCATAGGGATCAGGATAGGGGCATCTTTCTCCTGTTAAATATGGTAAAAAAATCAGTCCTTCAGAACCAATAGGTACATTTTTTGCTTTTTCAGTCATTATTTCATAAGGGTCAATCTTTTTCTTTTTTGCCTCTTTTTTTTCTTCTTCACATAAATTATCCCTTAACCATCTGAATGAACCGCCAGCAGAAAGCATAACTCCCATTAAATGCCATTTTCCTGGAACAGCATGGCAGAAAGTATGAAGTCGTCCAAGCGGGTCAACTATAACTTTTTCAGAATGAGCAAAAACAACTCCACTTGTTCCTATTGTTACCGAAACATTTCCTTCCTCAACAATTCCATTTCCAACTCCACCTGCTGCCTGGTCTCCACCACCTGCAACAACAGGAGTTTTTTCATTTAGTCCTGTTAATTTAGCAATATCCTTTTTAATATATCCTGTTATTTCAGTCCCCTCATAAACTTCTGGTAAAAATTCTATTGGTATCTGCAATTTTTCAAGTATTTCTTTAGACCATTTTCTATTTCTAACATCAAAAAGTGAAGTTCCTGAAGCATCTGAAACATCTGTTGCAAATTCTCCTGTAAGACAGAATCTTATATAGTCCTTTGGAAGCAAAATTTTTCTGACTTTTTTATAAATCTCAGGATGATTTTTCCTTAACCATATTATTTTTGGTGCCTGAAAACCGGTTAAAACAGGATTACATGTTATCTCAAAAATTTTTTCTTTCCCAACAATTTTATTTATATCATCACATTCTTCAGCAGTTCTCTGGTCACACCATAAAATTGCAGGATATATTACATTAAATTTTTCATCAAGGAAGACAGAACCATGCATCTGTCCAGTTAATCCAATCCCTTTAATTTCTTCTCCTCTAACTTTAGATTTTTTAAGAATTTCTTTTATACATTTTATAGTTGCATTATACCAATCAACCGGATTCTGCTCAGCCCATCCAGGCTTTGGAGTTATTAAAGGATATTCAATAGTATTGGTTGCTTTTAAATTACCTTCAATATCAATAATTACAATCTTAACTCCTGTTGTTCCTACATCAATTCCCATTAAGTAATCCATTTTAACTCCTTTATTTTAATTCTATTTCCGGAGGGTAAAGAAAGTTAAGATACTTTTCTTCAACTTTTGCTTCTTCACAATTTCCTTTGTGTATATAAATTCTATAAAAAAGTTTCAATTCATTTCCATAAGGTAAAATATATGTGCCAGAAAATTTTTTATCTCCATAAAAATCAGAAAGTCCAAAGAAGTTAGCAGAAAAAAGTCCATAATCCCTTACATGCCAGTATGTTGGATATCTTAAATTATATGGCCAGTCAAAAATAGATATTCCACATTTAATTCCTTCTATCTCTCCTGAATAATCACACCAGAAACTTCTTTTACCCCAGCATTCTTTTTCCCCTTCTCCACCAAAAGAATTTTTTATCAACCCCTTATTTCTTCCCTCCATTTCTGGATTTACCCTTATACTCAAAAGTCCACTCTCTTTTGTATCCTTAAAAACTACTTCTGTTTCAGTTGCTCTCAAAATTAATATATGGTCAATTATTCTACTTTCCATTGGCATATTATAGATTTTTATTATTCTTTCTTCTTCAAGTATTTTCCTTCCTTTATTATCCACCCAATCACTCAATGCATGAATTTTCCCGAAAACAGGACCAGAAATAAGTGAAATAAATCTTTTATGAACTGTTTTACCATGTCCTTCAAGTTCTGACCAGTTATCGGTTCCATTTACATCTCCATGTGCAACCCAGATACCTCTGTGATGAATATGGTCAAACTTTTCAGGATTTCCTGGAGTTGCTGGTTTCCTTACAATATTTTTTCCTTCAGGTCCAATCACAGGATTTAAAAAAGGTCTTGCGTTATTACTTCCATAATGGTATGTGGTAAAAAGTGTTTCATTTATAAATACATCAACTTTGCCATTTCCATCATCCTTTACTTTAACAATTTCAGGGAAAATATCTGCTTTTTCAATCTCTAATTCAACTTCTTTATTTTTTTCTACAAATCCTAAAAGAAATACAAGAAATTTTTTACCATTTTCCTCTTCCAGTTGGGTAAACAATTTTTCCTTTCCTGACTTCAAAAATACTTTTTCTTCAAATTCAAATCTTAAAGGGAAATTATAAAAATTCCTTTTTTCATTTTTTATTATTACTTTTCCCATTTTTTCCTCCTCCTTTTTAAATTCCTGCTATTTGATGACATTTTTCAATAACCCACATTACTCTTCTTACACTTTCAGGAGTTATTTTTAATAACTTTTTATTTTTTATTGTCTGATAAAGGTCTATATAAAAATTAATTTGATAATTGGAATCTTTTTCTGTAAAAAGCCATTTTTGCTCTTCCTTCCATGGAATTTGTTCAACATTATAACTTCTATCTGGTGTGGGTTTTTCATCAACTTTTCTCTCTGGTAAATCATCTGGATTAAAATATTTCCATTTCAACTCTGTAAATGTCCCTTTAAGCCCTCCATTTGTTGCCATAACCAGCCAGTTTTCAGAAGGATAACAGCAACATGAAGTAATTTCAAGGTCCATCATTGGTGAACTTTTACCTTTTAAAATTATTTTTACATGGTCCTCTGCATCTCCAAGTGTTAATGTTCTCTCCATATGACAGAATATTTCAGGTTCTTCTCTTTCTCCAAATAATTGAAGTGCCTGGTCTATCATGTGAGGGCCTGTATTATTTAAAGTTCCACCACCATATTTTTTCAATGTCTGCCAATCCCATCTTCTTCCAAAACCATGCCATAACATTTTTATAAGAACTATTCTTCCAAGAATTCCTGAATCAATAATTTCTTTCACTTTTAAAAAATCCGGTGCATACCTCCTATTCTGAAAAATTGTAAGTATTTTTCCTGTTTCTTTTGATGTCTTTATCATTTCATCAGCATCTTTTAAATTTGTCGCCATTGGTTTTTCACATACAACATTTTTACCACTCTTTAATGCTTTTATTGTATGCTCTGCATGTAAATTTGATAAGGTTGCAACAATAACAAGTTCAATATCTTCATCTTTTAAAAATTCATCAAAATCAATATAATCTCTACAATTAAATTTTTCTTTCGCCTCTTTTCTTCTTTTCTCATCAGGGTCACAGACCGCTACAATTTGATACAAATTAGGTATTTGTGAAAGTAAATTTGCATGTATACTCCATCCACTCCTTCCAAGACCTGCAATTCCAACTTTTATTTTTTCCATTTTCTCTCCCTTATAAAAATTTTTTTAAATAACTTATACTTTTTTCTGCAATAACTTTCGCTCCAGGTGAAAAATCAAAAACTTCAACAGATAGCCAACCATTATAGTTTATTTCTTTTAATTTTTCAATTATTGGTTTATAATCAACCTCTCCAAATCCTGGTCCAAGAAGATTTTTATCATTTACATGAAAGTGCTTCAAATATTTTGCACCAAGTTCTATAATCTCAGGAATTTCTTTCTCTTCATCACACATTGCTTTTACATCAAGATGTAATTTTAGATATGGATGATTAATCTCTTCTATTATTTCTATTGCCTCTTCTGCTTTATTTATAAAATTTGTCTCGCTTCTTGCAAGTGGTTCAATACATAAATAAACTTTATTTTTTTCACATAACTCAAGAACAGGTAATATAACTTCTTTAAGGTTTTCTTTAACTTCTTTATAACTCTGTCCTTCATTTATCTTTCTCTGTTTAGGAGAACCAAATACCATTATTTCTCCACCAATTTTTGATGTAAATTCAACAAGTTTACATAAATATTGAGATGTTTTTTCTCTAATGCTCTTTTCCCTTGTTGAAATTGATAACCCTTCTGGTTTTACTAAAAGCCAGTGAGTTCCAATTATTTTTATTCCGGTTTTTTCTGAAATATTTTTAATTTTCTCAATTTCTGAATGAGGAAGTAATGAAATATCATCTGAAAGAGTAAAAGGAGCGATTTCAAGTCCTTCATAACCAATTTTTTTTATATATTCAAAAACATCTTCAATAATCCAATCTTTAAAAATCTCATTACATATACCTATTCTCATACTTTCTCTTTCTTTTGCCTTAATATCGTTGGAGTGTTTATATCTTCCAAATTAATCTCCTTCTCAAGTGGTAATTCCAATGTTTTTTTAGGTTTAACGGGAGGTTGTTTTTCCATTTTTGATTTACCTATTCCAGTGGCAAGTAATGTTATTTTGACTTCATCTTGAAGATTCTGGTCAATGGCAACTCCTGGTAAAACTGATGGGGATGTTATTCTTTGCTGTATATACCTTATTGCCTCACCTACTTCTTTTAAAGATAAATCAGGACTTCCAGTAATACTTATGAGAACATTTTTTGCTTCCATAATATCACTTTTTTCAATCAAAGGGTCATCAATAATACTTTGAACTGCTTTTTCCATTCTACCATCTTGACTTCCATATCCATGGCCAACTATTCCTCTTCCTGCATTTTCAACCACTGAATAAATATCTGCAAAATCAATATCAAATAATTTTGGTTTATATATAAGGTCTGAAATGGAAGAAATTGTCCTTGAAATAATCTCATCAACTTTGCCAAATGCTTCAATTAGAGAAACTTTCTCATCAATTATTTCGTAAAGTTTTTGATTTGATATATGAATAAGAGTATCTACACTTTTCTCAAGATTTTCAATACCAATTTTTGCATTTTCCATTCTTTTTTCACCCTCAAATTCAAAAGGAGTTGTCACAAGAGAAATTATAAGTGCACCAAGGTCTTTTGCTATCTTTGCAATAACAGGTGTTCCTCCTGTCCCTGTTCCACCACCAAGCCCAGCAATTAAAAAAACTATCTGAGTATTCTTTAAGACCTCCGCTATCTTTTCCTTATCTTCACTTGCTGCAAATTTCCCCTTTTCAGGGTCCTTTCCAGAACCTCTACCTTGAGTTGTCTTTTCACCAATCTGTATTTTAATATCTCCTTTTGCATCTCTCAATGCATTCGCATCTGTATTAAAAATAACAAATTGAACCCCATCTATTTTCCCATATATTCTTGAAACAATATTCCCACCGCCATTCCCAACCCCCACAACCTTAATATTTATTCTTGATGTTTCAACTGGTTCCTTTTTTATTTCAATCATTTTGTCCCCCTTTTAAGACGAAGAAAATAAATCTATAATCCATTTTATAAACCTCTTTATTAATTTTTTATCATTCTTTTTGACAATTTTTGAAGCAAGTAACAAAAGCCCAAAACCAGCAGAAAGTTCCGGTCTTTGATAATTTTTGTCAAGATTAAATATTTTCTGTGGAATACCTATTTTTACAGGAACCTGAAAAACTTCCTCTGCAAGAACTTCTATACCTTCAAGTTTTGCTCCGCCTCCAGAAATTACAACCTCTGATATTTTGACAAGAGGATTTATGCGAAACCTCATAAGATTTTTTTGAATTAAACCCCATATTATTTCTAAAATTTCTTTCAATCTACAATAAACAACATTTGAAATATCCTCTATGCTTACTTTAATAATTTTACCGGCAGGAGTATATACTTCTATCTTTTTGGTTTTAATCTCTTCTTCTCTCTCATCCATCAATTTTTTATAATTACATTTTGCATATTTCTTTTTTAATTCCTCTGCAAAATCCAATGATGTGTGGAATATATAAGAGATATCAGCATCTAACCAGGAAGAACCAAAATTTAAAGACCCTGTTAAGACAATCTTTCCATCTACATAGCATGCATAATCTGTTGTATCTTTACCAAAATCAATTACAAGGCATCCGAGTTTCTTTTCCTCTTCATTAACAACTGCCTCAGCAACCGCCCATGCATATGGAAAAAGATTTGGTTCTACTTTTAAACCTATAATATTTGCACATTTATGAACATCTCTAATTGGATTTATTTCACCGGTAACTATATGAGCCTTCATTTCAAGGGTATTCCCATGCATACCAATAGGGGACTTTTCAATTGGTATTGGATTATTATCAATTATATACTCTAGAGGTATTATAAAAAGTATATCTCTGTTATTTTCAAGGGTTGGCATAACCACATTTTTAATTTCTCTTTCTATGATTTGAATATCTGTTTTATTTATTTCCCTTCCATTTGGAACTATGTCTATTTTTTTTGAATAAATCTCACCTTTTATATGTCCACCACCGATTCCAAATGTTACCCATTCAATTCTTTCTTTTGACTGTTTTTTCAATGAATCAATTAAGTCAATTAATCCACTGGCAGCTCCTTCAATATCTATAATCCTTCCACCCTTTACCCAGTTCTCCTCTGTCTGTTTGATATCAACACCTACAATTTCAATATTATTTTCCTCTATAACAGCAGTCATCCCTAAAAATTTTGTAGTTCCAATATCAATTACTGTTATTACTTTTTCCATTTTCTTTAAATTTCACATAAAAATCTTTAAATCTTGTGTCAATATATTCAAAATCATTTTTTAAATTTTTTAAAACGAAATTAAGTTTCTCAATTTTCTCTTTAATGTCTTCACTTTTTAAAAGTATTTTCCTTTCTCCATCACTAATTTCAATTTTATTCAAATCAGAAATATCAACAATTTTTACCCTGAAAAAGTTACTTATGTTATAATAATTATACCATTTATAAAATTCATTCAAAATTTTGATTTTTTCTTTCTCCTCTATTTTATTTTCTGTATCATTAACTTTTATTCCATAAATTTCAAAATCGACTTTTTCACCTTTTCCATTAATTATTGCACCATTTTTGTCTATTAAATATTCTTTTTCACCATTTTTTAAAATTGCCCAGGGAATTCTAAGCATAATATTTATCTGTAAAGAAGAAGGAAAATCTTTTATAATTTTGCAATTCTCTATTTCAGGGATAGAAAGAATTTTATTCCTAAGTTCTTCCATATTAAGAAATAACAAATTTTTATCTTTTTCAAGTTCAAGCAATTCTTTTATTAATGGACTTATTTCTTCTGGATATATTTTTATTTCTTTAATTTTAAATATTTCTGCATTCCATAAAAAATCTGTTATTTTCTTTTCAAGATAATAGAAACCAAAAATAATTAATAAGAAGGATAAGGAAATTAATATAAATTTAAATTTTTTCCTTCTTCTCAGTATCAATCTTCTTTTTATTTCATCTATTTTTTTATTTTTTTCTTCCATTTTTCAAGTCCCAAATTTAAAATTATCTCACACAATTGAGTAAAACTTATCCCTTTAAATCTTGCTGCATCCGGTAATAAACTTACACTTGTTAATCCGGGAATTGTATTAACATCAAGAACAAATGGCCTATTTTTTTTATCTATAATTATTTCCATTCTTGCAAATCCACTACATCTTAAAACTCTATATGTCTTTACAGCAATATTTTCAATCTTTTTTATTAAATTATCAGGTAATTCTGGAGGTATAATATGAAAACTTTCTCCAGGTGTATATTTTGCCTTATAATCATAAAATCCTCTTTTTGTTCTAATTTCTATAACTGGTAATACTTCAACTTTTTCATTTCCAATAATACCAACAGTTACTTCCTTTCCCTCAATATATTTCTCAATAAAAACTTCATTATCAATTAAAAATGTATCTTTTATTGCCTTAAGCATCTGCTCTTTATTATAAACAACTTTAACTCCAATGGTTGAACCAAGATTTGCAGGTTTTACCACAACAGGAAATTTGAAATTTATTTTTATTTTTTTATCTTTCTCAACAATCAAAAAAGGAGGAGTTGGAATTTTGTTATAAATCAAAATTTCTTTACATATAATTTTATTAAGGCATATCGCTGAAGAAAGAACACCAGAACCAGTATAAGGAATTTTTAATGTTTCACAAAATCCCTGAATTGCTCCACTTTCTCCAATGCCTCCATGCAAAGCAATAAAAACAACATCTGGTTTAAATTTCAAAAATTTATTAATGAAGTCATTTTTAGAAGGGTCAAAAAGTTTTACATTATATTTTTTTCTTAAAGCATAATAAACACATCTACCTGATTTTAAAGAGACATCTCTTTCAGGACTTTCTCCACCGTATAAAATTGCTATTTTCATTCAAATTCTCCTATCAGTTGAATTTCAGTTTCAAGTTCAATATTGAATTTTTCTTTAACTTTTTCCTTAATTATTTTTATAAGTTTATAGACATCTATAGCTTTTCCATTCCCTTTATTTATTATAAAATTTGCATGTTTTTCAGATATATAACAATCACCTATAGAATAACCTTTTAAACCACATTTTTCAATTAATTCACCTGCATAATATGGATATGGATTTTTAAAAATACTTCCTGCACTGTATCCTTCTGGTTGTTTATTTCTTCTTTCTTCAATATATTTTTTAATATTCAAAACTATTTTTTCTTTCTTTTCTTTTTCAGGTTTAAAATTAACTTCTAAAATAATTTTTGAAGAATCAAATTCACTTTTTCTGTAATCAAAAAATATATCCTTTTTTTCTTTTTTTATTATCTTACCAGAATTTACATCAAAAAATTTCACATAATCAATCTTTTCAGAAATCCATTCATTTTTTAAACCAGCGTTATTTTTCACTGCTCCTCCAATAGTTCCAGGAATACCTGCAAGAAATTCAAGCCCTTTTAAACTATTTTCAATACAAAACCTTAACAAAGAGGAAATTTTAACTCCTGCTTCACATCTTAAATTTTCAACACCAAAATTAATTTTATTTAATTTTAAAGTTGAAATAATTACTCCATCAAATCCTCTATCACTTACAAGAACATTTGTTCCCTTACCAAGAACTAAAAATTCAAGATTATTTTTTTTTGAAATTCCTATTATTTTTATTAATTCTTCAACACTTTCTGGATATATTAGATATCTTGCATTACCTCCGCATTTGAAACTTGTATATTCTCTCATTGGATAGTTTTCAATTAATTTATCTTTAAAATTCTCTTTTAAAATATAATCAATATTTTCCATCTTTAAAATATAATCCACTTGCAGGAACAGGTGGAGGAGCAAATCTTCTATCTTTTTTTTCAATGATTTCCTTTATATCCTCTATTTTAATCTTTCCCTTACCTGCATAAATAAGACATCCAATAATATTTCTCGCCATTTTATATAAGAAACCACTTCCCTCAATATCAATTATAATCAAATCAACATCCTCATCAATAAAGAATTTTTTTCTCTTTATATCAATTTTATAAATTTCCCTAACTGTATTTCTTATATTACTACCACTTGACTGAAATGACTTAAAATCATGAATGCCTAAAAATAATTTTGCTGCCTTTTTCATTTTTTCAATATCAATCTTATCCTTTATAAAATACGCCAAATCAACAAGAAAAGGAGTCTTCTTCAATGAAATCACATACCTATATGTTTTTCTTTTAACTGAATATCTACTGTGAAAATTTAATGGAACTTCTTCTACTTCTTTTATATAAATTGAGGGCGGCAGATATGAATTTAAAGCATTTTTAATATTCAATGGAGACAATTTTGTTTTTATCTTAACATTTGCAACATAATTTATTCCACTCACTTTACTATCTGTCCTACCACAACCAATAATCTTTATATCTTCATTGAAAATTTTTTTTAATGCATTTTCAACTTCTTCCTGAACTGTTCTTTTATCTTTCTGTTTCTGCCATCCATAAAAATCCTTCCCTACAAAAGAAATCGTAAGTTTAAAATTTTTCTCTTCCATTTAAGCAAGTGTTAAAACTCTTGATGTAAATATTATTTTTCTTGGACATTCCTCAATACATTTTCCACAATTATCACATTTTTCATAATCAATAATAGCAATATTATTTTCAATTTTTATAGCACCAGCAGGACAAACTTTTGCACATCTACCACATCCAATACAACCGGAATTACATACTTTAACAACAATAGCACCTTTATCCAAAGAAGAACAGGCAATATAAACATTTTTTTCTTTGGGTAGAAGTTTTATTATATTTTTAGGACATGTTTTTACACATAATCCACAACCAGTACATTTTTTTTCATCAATTACAGGAACTCCTTTTTCAGACATTTTTATTGCACCCGTTGGACACACATTCACACAATCGCCATATCCCAGACATCCATAAATACAATGGAAATTTGTATCAAAAATTGCATTTAAAGCAGCACATGCCTTTATTGTATTATATTCAAATTTCTTCTTTGCATTAACTCCTCCATAACAACAAACTCTTGCAACAAGTTTTTCTTTCTCTCCCTTTTCCAATCCAAGCAATTTACATATTTCAGAGAATGAATTTTCATTAAGCATAACACATTTTGAAGGAGAAACTTTTCCTTCTAAAAGAACTTCAACAAAACCACTACATCCAGGAAACCCACATCCACCACAATTTGCTTTTGGCATAAGTTGGTATATTTTTGAATATAAAGGATTTTCTTCAACTTTAAATCTTGAATATATGATTGTTAAAAATATTCCAAAAAATAGTCCCAACAACCCAACAATTAAAATTGAAAAAAGTATTTCACCCATATTATCTCCTTTCTTAATCTTCATAAAATTATAAATCCCTTTAAAAAATTTTTCAATTTTCAAATAAAGTTATAGAATATAAAATGTATGAAAGAGGGATATTTAATTTATGGGATAAGTGGATTTATATTTTTAGTACTTGGTATTTTTCTGATATTTAAGCCAACTCTTACTTACGAAAAAGAATCTAAATCTGATATAATTGCAGTTTTTGGAATTATATTTATGATAGTTGGAATTATACTTTTACTTTCACCATTTTTAAAATAAATTTAAATTCTTAAAGAAGGGGAAATTAAATAAAGTGCTTCTGTTCTTGTCCTTAAATCTCTTAAAAATATTCCCCTCATAGCACTTGTTACTATTTTTGTTCCTGGTTTTTTTATCCCTCTCATAATCATACACATATGTTCTGCTTCAACTATTGCCATTGCTCCCTGAGGAGTTAAAACACTCATAATTATATCCACTATTTGATTTGTCATTCTTTCCTGAAGTTGTGGTCTTTTTGATAAAACATCAACAAGCCGTGCAATTTTACTTATTCCAACAACATTATTTCCGTCAGGTAAATAAGCAACATGGACTTTACCAAAAAATGGTAGAAAATGGTGTTCACACATAGAATAAAAATTTATATCTTTTACAAGAACAAGTTCATTATATTCCTCTTTAAAAACCTTACCAAGAACTTTTTTAGGGTCTGTATTTAATCCACTAAAAATTTCAGAATACATTCTTGCAACTCTTTTTGGTGTATCCTTTAATTTTTTTTCATCAATATTTTCTCCAAGCCCTTCAATTATTAGTTCCATTCCCTTTTCTATTTTCCTCAAGTCCATTTTCCTCTCCTTTTTTTATTCCAAGTATTTTATCTATTTCTTCAGATGTTAATGTTTCCTTCTCTAAAAGTTCTTTTGCAAGTAAATCAAGTTTATCTCTATTTGCCATTATTATTTCTTTTGCCTTATTTTCCGCTTCTTCAAGTATATTTCTTATTTCTTTATCAATTTCTCTTGATGTCTCTTCGCTATGCTCTCTCTGCTGAACAATATCTCTTCCAAGAAAAACTGCTTCATGCTGACGAAAACTAACAGGTCCTAAATTTTTACTCATACCCCATTCGCATACCATTTTCCTTGCTATTTCAGTAGCAATCCTTAAATCATTTTCACTTCCTGTAAACTTTTTTCCAAATACAATTTCTTCAGTTGCTCTCCCTGCAAGAAGGGCTGTCAATGAATTTTTAAAATATGTATCACTTTCAATATATCTATCTTTATCTGGAAGAACATGAGTAATACCAAGTGCTTGACCCCTTGGAATTATAGTTACTTTATGAACTGGATAAACCTCTGGAAGTAATTTTTGAACAAGTGTATGGCCTGCTTCATGATATGCAATAATCCTTTTTTCCTCAGGGCTAATATATAAACTTTTCCTTTCAACTCCCATCAATACTTTATCCTTTGCCTCTTCAAAATCACTCATATCAATTTTTTCTTTACCTTTTCTTGCTGCAAGAAGTGCTGCTTCATTTACAATATTTGCAAGGTCTGCTCCAGAAAGACCAGGGGTTGCTCTTGCTATTGTAGAAAGGTCTACTGATGGGTCAAGTGGTTTATTTTTTGTGTGAACTCTTAAAATTTGCTCTCTTGCTTTAACATCAGGGAGAGTAACGACAACTGTTCTGTCAAACCTTCCTGGTCTTGTTAAAGCAGGGTCAAGAACATCAGGTCTATTTGTTGCAGCCATAACAATTATTCCTTCATCTGTCTGAAATCCATCCATTTCCACTAGTAATTGATTTAATGTCTGCTCTCTTTCATCATGGCCTCCTCCAAGTCCTGCAAATCTCTGTCTTCCAACAGCATCAATTTCATCAATAAATACAATACATGGACTCAAACGCTTTGCCTGACGAAATAAATCCCTTACTCTACTATTATGCACAAGAATTGGCTTATCGCCCGCAAAAAATCCCTCATTGTCACATCCACAAAAATCATATACATATTCATCACAAAGTTTTTTTACTATTTTTCTAACAACTGGGTTTTTAAATTGAGAACATTTATTATTTAAAGAAAAAGGAGAAGATGTCTTTGAAATTTTTACAATCCAGTATTCACTTTCCGGTATAACCCTTTCTTTTATAATTCTTCCTCCTTTTGTTTTACTTTTTAATAGGGATGCTCCTATGCCATGCATTGCAGATAACCATACAATCTCGGTTGCGAGTTGTTTACTGGTAGTGCTGACAATGATATCCCCTTCTTTAGAAAAATAGCCATCTCCTTTTGTCCAACCTTCTAAATAATTTAAAAAGTATTCTTTTGGAAGTTGCCATAAAAATTGAGGAATATGTTTGTTATGCGAACCATTACCACACATGTCTTTAAAAAACTTCACAAGTATTTTAGAGTAAATTGTAATTCTTAAAGAATTGTCAGAAGTATATTCAAGATGTGGCTCAATATTAAATATATTTTTAAGTAAATTAATGGTATCATTATGTAATTGCTTTTCATGAGAACCAAAAATAAACTGAACAAAATATTCTGTAGTTCTACCTTCTGCAGTATAATAACCAAGTAGCCGTAAAAGTTCAGGTGTTATTTCAATTTCTCTTGGGATTTTTTCTCTTGATTTATTCAGTTTTAAAGAAAGAGAAGAAGGAAAATATTTACCTTTTTGCCAATTACCTATGGTGGCTTTAGAAAGGCCTGTCATTTGAGCAATTAATACCTGTGGAATTTTCCCTTTTTGTTCTCTCACAATTTTATAAACCTCTTTTAAATAATCATCTTCACTCCATAAAATTATTTTCTTTGGACTATATTCTCCAAAATTATATCCAATTATTCTATGTGTAGTTCCAATTCCTGATATAAAATAACTTCTTACTCTGAAAGGAAGTCCAACAAGTACATCTCCTTCTTTCAATTCTCTTACTTCTTTTGCTTTAATGTAATTTTTCTCTCGCACAAAAATACTATGGTCTCCAGTCGTTTTAATTTTCCCACCAAGATAATATATTTCATATATTTCATTTACTTTATGCCTATATACTCCTCTTACCTTTGTCCATTTGGCACCCCCAAAATGAAATTTTTCCTCGTTGTTTTTAAATCCTTTGAAATTGGTTATCCCTTTTCTAAAACCCAATGTTTCAAGGTCTGAATCAATCTTTTTATAACCCACTTCACCTTCTTTATAATACCTATCAATAACCTCACATATTGGAGTCAATTTTATTTCACCATTCTCCTTAATCAAAACCATCTCATCACCACTTATTGATGCACCAACACCAACAAACATTTCAACAAACTCAGAACCACTCATGCCTAAAAATGGAACTCCTGCCTCTCCTGCAACTGCTTTTGCAAGAAGAGTTTTACCTGTTCCAGGAGGCCCTATTAAAAGGACACCTTTAGGAATTTTGCCCCCAAGTTTTTGAAATTTTTTAGGATTTTTCAAAAATTCAATTATTTCTTTTAACTCTTCCTTTGCTTCTTCACATCCAGCAACATCATCAAATGTAATTCTATTTTTTGGATTTGGCATCACAGGAGTAGTTCTTGTAAATGACATGATTTTGCTTCTTTCTATATTTGCTTGTTTAACTACAAGCCAGAATAAAATAAAAAAAATGAATGCAGGAATAAGATATGGCAACAATTCTCCTATGAAACTTCCTGGTTCATATTTAAATGAAACATTATTCTCTATTAAAATCCTGTTTAAATCAGGGTCTTCTCCAATATATGTATAAAACTTCCTTCCATCTTTAAGTTCTCCATAAATTATTCCCTTTTTAATTGTCAATGTTCCATCAATATTCCCTTTTTTAACTTCACTTATAAAATCACTGTATATCAAATTAATTCTTCTACCCTCAAATTCAGAAAATTTTGTAATAGTAAAAATAAAAATACCAACAATTATCCAGAATATAAGTCCTTTAAAGAAATTTAACTTATTGTTTTTTTCTTCCATCCTTTTTTTATCTCCTCCTTTAATTTTTTTACCACTTCCATCGGATTTTCTGATTTTTCAACCACACTTATAACTGCTATTCCATCAGCACCACTTTCTATCACTTTTTCTGCATTTTCTATATTTATACCCCCTATACCTATCAATGGTATAGATATATATTTTTTTATTTCCTTTAAAATTTCTATTCCAACAACTTTTTTTTCAGGTTTTGTTGGTGATTTGAAAATAGAACCAACTGCAATATAATCAATATCTTTCTCTTTTAAATTTCTTACATCATCTAAACTTTCTGTTGAAACACCTATAATTTTTTCTGGTAAAAGTTTTCTTCCATCTTCTATATCAAAATCATTTTTCCCTATATGAATCCCATCACTCTCACATAAAATTGCAACATCAATTCTATCGTTTATTAAATATATTATCTCATCTGGTATCATTTTTTTCAACTCTTTTGCTATTTTTAAAAAAAATTTTATATTATCTCCTTTATATCTCAACTGGATTATATCTGGTCTACCTTTAATTACATTTTCTGCAAAATTCAAAAAATTTTCTCCCTCTTTCAAATTCAATATTATATAAACACATGGAACTTTTATTTTTTTCCTTGCCAACTTACATATAATTTTTTTTTCAATATCATATATCTTAAACCTTAAATCATGGTAAAAACTGGATGCCTCTGAATTTAAAATTTTTGAATATTCCTCAAGAACTCTTAATGATTCTTCAACCCTTAAAAAATTTATCTCAACCAGTTTATTTAAATTGATTTTTTCTATTTCATTAAAATCCTTTCCCTTATCTTTTTCAATATCCCTTGCAACTTTAAGAAGATCTTTTTTAAAAAATTTAAATGTTTTTTTTGAAAATAAATGCCTTATTTTTCTTATTTCTTTAAAATTTTCTTCATCTGTATAAACAAATCTTAATGCATCCTCAATTACTCTTAAACCTTCTCTCGTTCTATTAAAATTAGCATCTATTATTCTATAAATTTTTCTCATTTGCCTTTTTCAATAAATTTGTTGTTGAATATTTTTTATAAAGAGGGACTATAACTACTTTTCCACCATATTTTTCCACTACCTCTTTTCCAACAACCTCATTTACTTTATAATCGCCTCCTTTAACTATATAGTTGGGTAAAATATTTTTTATCAATCTGATGGGAGTTTTTTCTCCGAATAAAACTATATAATCAACCATTGAAAGAGAGGATAAGATTTCTGCTCTTCCTTTTTCATCTATTATCGGTCTATTTTTACCCTTCAATTTTTTTACTGAAATATCTTTATTTAAACCGACAATGAGAACATCTCCCAACGATTTTGCTTTTTTCAATAGTTTTATATGTCCTGGATGAATTATATCAAAACATCCATTTGTAAAAACAATAATTTTATTTTCTTTTCTTAATTTTTCACATATTTTTTTAATTTCTTTGAGTGTCTTGATTTTTTGCATTTTTAAAATTCAGATTCAATAAGTAAGGATAAAAGATGATAAATAATTAAATGAATTTCCTGAACCTTTTCTGTCTGATATGAAGGGACAGAAATTACAAAATCAGAAAATTTTGCAAGTGTATTTGGAATTTTACCTGTAAAAGATATTATTTTCATTTTATTTTTTCTTGCTTCTTTTGCTGCCTCTATAACATTTTTTGACTCTCCTGAAGTTGAAAAACAGATTAATACATCATCTTTTTTACCAATTGCTGATACTTGTTTTGAAAATACATAATCAAATTTATAATCATTTCCTATAGATGTTAATACTGATGTATCTGTTGTTAATGAAATAAAAGGTAATGGCTTCCTTTCTTTTTTAAATCTATTTACCATTTCACCCACAAAATGCTGACAATCAGCAGCACTCCCTCCATTTCCACATAAAAGAACTTTATTTCCCTTTTTAATACATTTTATTATAAAATCAGAAATTTCTACTATTTTTTCAAAAAAATTTGATGTAAAAATAGAATTTACCAGTTTAATATGATTTTCTATCTCTTTTTTTAACTCCTCAACTTTCTTCTTTTTCTTCATCTCCCTCTTTTTCTGAAACTCCTACTATATTTGAAACATAAATTTCTATATTTGATATTCTATCAATACCAATCGTATCCTGCAAATAACTTTTTGTTAATTCCTGAATATTACTACAAACTTCAGGAATATTTAAATTTGAAGATAACTTTAGGTTTATTTTTGTTTCAAGCCCTTTTGAAGTAACAACTGTTTTAACTTTTATTGTCTTTATTCCATTTATCTGTTTTCTTATTGTTGCTGTTATATAATCTTCAATTGCTTTTAGAGAAATTTTGACCTTGCCACCAGGATTATCAAAAGAAACTGTTTTTGTGCTGTAAATATAATCAAACCATTTAACTATCCAGATTATCCCCAAGATTAAAATTGTTATTGAAAAAATACCTACCTTATAGGAATTCCCTTTTATAAAATTAAAAAAACTCTCACATAAATTTTCATTTGAGAAGAAAAAAAGAAGACAAAAAAGGAAAAATATTCCAAGCAAAATATAAATAGTTCCTACAATTCTACTGTATATTCTCATTTTTCTCTCCTTTTTTAAATTTTACCTTTTAAAAATTAATTTTTCAAATAAATTGACATTATTAACAAAAAATATAAAATATGCAATGATAAATAATAATATTAACGAAAATTTAAATAAAAGGAGGAGAAAATGGCTGGAAGAGAAGTTTTTGATGAAGAAGAAATAAGGGAAGTTGTTGATGTTTTAAAAAGAAAGGTTTTATTCAGGTATGGATTTTATAAGGAAAGAGAAGGTATTTATAAAGTTAAGGAATTTGAAGATAAATTTAAAGAATTTATTGGTTCAAAATATGCTCTTGGTGTTTCTTCTGGCTCTGCTGCTTTAAAAGTCGCAATTGAAAGTTTGAATCTACCAAAGGGGAAAGAAATAATAACTCAGTGTTTTACATTTGTTGCAACAATTGAAGCAATTGAGGAAAGTGGATTTAAACCTGTTTTGTGTGAAATTGACGATTCATTAAATATGGATATTTCTGACCTTGAGAAAAAAATAACAAAAGATACATGTGCAATTATACCTGTTAATATGATGGGTTGTTCCGGTAAAATAGATAAGATTATTGAAATAGCAAAAAGTAAAAATTTACCTGTCATAGAGGATAACTGTCAGAGTACAGGAGCAAGTTATTTTGGAAAAAAACTCGGAACATTTGGAGATATTGGATGTTTTTCTTTTGACTATGTTAAAGTTATGACAACAGGAGAAGGCGGAATGATAGTTACAGATAATGAAGAAATATATAAACAAGCAGATTATTACCACGACCATGGACATCCACATTTGAAAGATATGGGTAGAGGAGAAGAAAAAAGGATGAGAAAGGGATTTAATTTTAGAATGAATGAATTACAGGGTGCTCTTGGAATTGCTCAATTAAAAAAACTTCCTGAAATTATAAGAAAACAAAAAGAAAACAAAAAGAAAATTAAAGAAGGGATAAAGGGTATAAAAGGTATTGTTTTTAGAAATATTCCTGACCCTGAAGGTGAAATAGCAACATTTTTAACATTTTATCTTCCAACAAAAGAAAAAACAGAAAAATTTAAAGAGAAAATGAAAAACCTTGGAGTAAATCCAGCAATCTTAAATTACTGGCATTTTATAGCAAATATTGAAATAGCAGGAGGTAATTTCCCAAAAACAAAAGATATACTTGAAAGAATGGTTTCAATTGAAATAAAAACAATCATGGAAGAGGAGGAAATATCAAAAATTATAGATGTAATTAAAAAAGTTGCAAAAGAAATTATTTAATTAAAATGGCAAAAATTCTTGTAACAGGTGGTTGTGGTTTTATAGGAAGTCATACAGTAGATAGATTGGTAGAAGACAAAAATGAAGTTTTTGTTATTGATAATCTTTCAACTGGATTTATTGAAAATTTAAATAAAAAGGCAATTTTTTACAAAATAGATATAAGAGATAGAGAAAAATTGAAGGAAATATTTGAAAATAATCATTTTGATTATGTATTTCATTTTGCTGCCCAGATAAATGTCAGAAAAGGAGAAGAAGACCCTAAATTTGATATAGATATAAATATAGGAGGAATTATAAATTTGCTTGAAGAATTGAAAAATAACCCTCCTAAAAAAATTATTTTTTCCTCAACTGGTGGAGTCATGTATGGTTTAACAGATATTTTACCTTCTCCAGAAAGTATAGAGCCATTCCCTATCTGTATTTATGGAATATCAAAATTAACCTGTGAAAAATTATTGTATGCTTACAGTAAAAAATATGGAATTAATTATGTTGCTTTAAGGTATGGAAATGTTTATGGGCCAAGACAGAATTATCTATCAGAAGCAGGTGTTATAGCAATCTTTATCTCAAGAATTTTAGAAGGAAAAGAATGCATAATTTTTGGTGATGGAAAACAGACAAGAGATTTTATTTATATTGAAGATGTCGTTGATGTAAATATTTTGTTTATGAAAAATGATTTAACTGGAATTTTTAATATTGGAACTGGAGTAGAAACAAGTGTAAATGATATATTTGAGATTATAAAAAGAAATATTAAAAGAGAGTGTAAAAAAGTTTATGGAGAAGAAAGAAAGGGAGAATTAAAAAGAAGTTGTTTATCAATTGAAAAAATAGAAAAAGAAACAGGATGGACTCCTAAATTTACAATTGAAGAAGGAATTAAAAAAACAATTGACTGGTTTTTATATAAGGAAAATATTTAATAAGAAGATGACTCCCATTCAGGGTCACTTATAAATACATTGTAATCCCTGAAGGCAAGATTTAAAACTTTCTGTTTATGATTATAATAATGCCAGAAACATCTAACAATAGGAACCTGGCCTCCATATCCATGCATTGATTGCCATACTTTTGCCTCCTTCCATGTTACTATTCCATCTCCATTTGTATCTGCCTGTTGTATGTCTGCATCATTGTGAGTGCTCTCAAACCATCTACAGCGAGTTGGTGCAAATTCATAAGTGTAACTGCATGCTTCAACGGATGGATTTCTATAATTATAAGCATTCTGGTCAAAAGTATCCGGAGTATATGAAGGAAAACTATTCTGAACTTTTGAAAGAGGAATATCACATATTTCAGGATAAGAAGGATTTCCATGTCCTTTATTCCCTTTATTTAAGTCAGTTAAGCATATAAAAATTTTACCTTGTCCAAGATAATTCAAACCAATTCCCGGTGTTTCACTTTTACATAAAAGAGACAACCATGTTGGGTAATCATCGTAATCCTGATAATACATTTCAATTGCAAGACCTATCTGATGAAGATTATTTATACAATTTGCCTGCCTTCCTTTTTCCCTCGCTGTTGATAAAGACGGTAATATTTGTCCTGCAAGCATTGAAATGATTGCTATTACAACAAGCAACTCTATTAATGTGAAGCCAGTTATTTTTTTCATTTTTTAACTCCTTTTTGCATTTCTTTTATTGTCTGATAAATATAATTTTTCATTTCATCATTCTGTTCATTGTAATATAAAGCCCATAATTGTGTCTCAATCTCTTCAAATTTACCCTTTTCTTTAATTATCTTGAGTGCCTCTTTTCTGATATCTGTATCTTCTTCTGTATTTTCAACTATTTTTAAAAGTTTATCCTGATAATCAGGAGATTTCATATAGGAAAGTATTTTAAGTTTTGTTTCTTTATCTTCTTTATCAAACCTGTTTATTAAATAATCAATATTTTTCTTATCAATTTTAATAATTGTTTCAAAAGTTATTTCTTTAATTTTTTTATCTGAACTATCAAGATAAGAAAGCAATTTATTAAAATCAATCTGCCCTATACTCCAGGCACAAACTCTTTTTATTTCTTCATCAGGATCCTGCTGAAATATTTTTTCTACTTCAGGAAGCACTTCCTTTATCTTTAAATTTCCCACATTATAAATTCCATAAATTTTCTCATTTTTATTTGGACTCTTTAGTTGCTTAATAAATGTTTTTGGGGTTGGATTTTTGCTTTTTTTTGCACTCCATATAGAAACCCTTAAAATTGTAAGGAAAATAACACCTACACATATCCACAAAGTTATTCTTTTTTTCTTATCAAGACCTCTGTAAAACTTGACAATTTTTTCCATTTAAGTTATTATACCTCAAAAAAATTTTTTATGTCAATTTCTTAACATTGATAAAAAATTATATAATAAAATGAGATGAGGCAAAATGAAACTTATAACTTATAAAGGAGAAAATTTAAAAATGATAAAATTTCTTCTTGGAGGGATTGGGACTGGTTCTATTTCTCTTGAAGGCAGGGGCTCATTAACTGACTGGGAAATATTTAATAGACCCTCAAAAGGAAATAATGATTTTTTAAAAAATATATATCCAAATTTAAAAAAGTCAGTTGAATTTATATGAAAAGAGTGGGATACTGATAAAGATGGTTTAAAGGAAGGAGCACAGCATAATATATATGATATAGAATTTTATGGTCCAAACCTATTTTTCTCATCTGGACAGGCATGGGGAAATTATGGATATTCAATCTTACCCGGCAGGGAATTATTTGAAATAAAGATAGAGAATGGTTTTATTGAAGCAAAAGAAATAAACTTAAAATTTTGGAAAAAGAAAAAAACAAAAAATTTGAAAATTGAAATAGATGGGGAAAGGATAAATGATTTTAAATTTGAGGAAAAAGAAGGAATACTAAAAATAAAATTTGAAAGTTTAAAAAGAAGCGAAAGGGAAATTACAATTACAAGGGTATTTATTTAACAATTCCTGATTATACATTTTTTCCTGAATTTATTAAAATCAATATTTTCAATCATTTTTTTTGTCTTTCTATCCCTGTAGCCTGAAATTTCCTCTTTTATATTTAAACTTTTTCTTATACTTTCCATAACAATTTCTCTTATATACTTTCCAAGAATTGAAGAGAGAGAAGAAAGTAAAGAGATATTCTCAACATCTTTATAAAAAATAACTTCAAAATTTTGTATCCCATTTGAAATTTTATAAGAAGAAAAATTTTCATTCTCTTCAATTGTTTTTACCTCATAATCTGAGAAAAAATAATTAAGATATTTTTTGTAATAAATAAGACCCCCAATTTTACCGCAGAAAAATTTAATCTCTTTATATTCTGCTAATTCCTTAATTATTTTACAGAAGGTAGAAAGGTTGAGTATAAATTTTGAATTTTTCATACTTGTAAATTCATTAAGAAAATAAGGACATATAACCTTTACCCTTATCTCTTTCAGTTTATAACTCTCTTCCAAAAAATCATTATATTTAAATAAGATTTTATCCGGTTGGTCAATTTTAAAATCAACAGGTATATTTTTTTCACAGATATTTTCACTGAAAGCACACTCAGAAAGAACAAATTTTTTATAAATTTCATAAGGAGATAACGGTAATTTTTTTTCAATTATGTAATATAGGACAATTGCAATTTCCTCAAGTTTTTTAAAATCTTTTTTATTTCTATAAAAAATTTTACTATCCTTTATATATTCAGGAATTTTTATATCATTATCTGTTAGAATACCTGTTATAACAAGTGGACCAAGGACTGGACCAAAACCATTTTCATCAATACCGCATATATATTTCTCCATAAAAATAATTTAACTTTCACTTTTTAAAATTGTCAAAATAATGTATAATAAAACTGGAAAGGAGGTGAAAAAAATGGTTGAGAATATAAAATGGCTCGGACATGCAAGTATTTTAATATCAACTGGTGGAAAGAATATATATATAGACCCCTGGAAATTGATTAAAGACCAGCCGAAGGCAGATTTAATATGTATAACTCATTCCCATTATGACCATTTTAGCCCAGATGATATTAACAAAATTTTAAAAAAAGAGACATTCTTAATCGGTGCAACAGGAACAGTAAATAAAATAAAAACTGGAGAAAAAAGAGAGATAGGACCTGGTGAAGAAGTAAATCTTGGATGGGTAAAGGTAAAAGGAGTTCCTGCTTACAATATAAATAAAAATTTTCATCCAAAAACAAGTAATTTTCTTGGATTTTTAATTGAGATTGAAGGAAATAGAATTTATATTGCAGGAGATACTGATTTTATTCCTGAAATGAAAGAAATCTCTGCTGATATTGTTATTTTACCTGTTGGTGGAACTTATACGATGACAGCAGAAGAAGCAGCAAATGCAGTAAATACTATAAAACCTAAAATTGCAATACCATACCATTTTGGAGATATTGTTGGTTCAGAAAGGGATGCTAAACTATTTTCTTCTTTTGTTTTAAATTCAAAAGTTGAGATTTTAAAAGTTGAGAAATAATGATTTATTTGGGATACTTTGCTTCAACAATTGATTTTATTCCACCACGGGGATTAAATTCTCCTCTTACTTTCATCCATTTAGGCTTGCAGGCATTTACAAGGTCATTTAATATTTTATTTACTGCATTCTCATAAAAAATACCCAAATTTCTATATGCCTGTATATAAATTTTAAGTGATTTTAGTTCAATTACCCATTCATCTGGTTGATATTCAATAGTTATAGTTCCAAAATCAGGTTGTCCTGTTTTAGGGCACAAAGATGTATATTCAGGAATAATAATGGTTATTGTATAATCCTTAAACTGATTTTTAAAACATTCAATTTCAGGCAATTTTTCATCAAGTCCTGCTTTTGCAAATTCCTTATAATCTCCCATTTTAAAATCTTATTTCAAACCCTTTAAATTCACCTTTATACTCTTCTTCAATTTTTTCAATATCTCTTATATTTTCGCCAAGATAACCTTCTTTCAATTCCTTTATAAATCTTTCTACTTTTTCATCTTCCCCCTCAACAACTATCTCTACTCTTCCATCAGGTAAATTTTTAACCCATCCATAAACACCAATCCTTCTCCCAATTTTTTGAGCATACCATCTAAATCCAACACCCTGAACTATTCCACTTACATATAGGTGATACCTCTTCATAAATAAAAAAGCCCGCCACTTTTGTGGCGGGCATACTTTAAATTAATATTCTGGATAAGGAGGTGGAGTTGGTGTCTTTTCTTTCTTTTCAGGTATTTCTGTTATAAGAGATTCAGTTGTTAGGAGTAATGCTGCCATACTTGCTGCATTTTCAAGAGCACTTCTTACAACTTTTGTTGGGTCAATAATTCCTGCCTCAACAAGGTCTTCAAAATCATCCTTTTCAGCATTAAAGCCAAAGTTTGGATTATCACTTTCTCTTACCTTCTGGACAACAACCGCTCCATCAAATCCAGAATTTTCTGCAATCTGTCTTAATGGAGCTTCAAGTGCTTTTTTAACAATCATTGCTCCTGTTTTTTCATCAGGGTCATCAAATTTTAATTTATCTATTTCATCCTGGCATCTTATTAAGGCAACTCCTCCACCAGGAACAACTCCTTCCTCAACCGCTGCTCTTGTTGCACTTAAAGCATCTTCAACCCTTGCTTTTCTTTCCTTCATATCTGTTTCAGTAGGTGCTCCTACATTTATAACTGCAACTCCTCCAGCAAGTTTTGCAAGTCGTTCTTGAAGTTTTTCTCTATCATAATCAGATGTTGTTTTTTCTATTTCACTCTTAATTTGATTAATTCTTCCCTGTATCTTTGATGCAGAACCAGCACCTTCAACAATTGTTGTATTTTCTTTATCAACTATAACTCTTTTTGCTCTACCAAGCATTGAAAGGTCAACATTTTCAAGTTTAAGTCCAAGTTCTTCCATTATTGCCTGTCCACCTGTTAAAATCGCTATATCTTCAAGCATTGCCTTCCTTCTTTCTCCAAATCCAGGTGCTTTAACTGCACAGCACTGTAATGTCCCCCTCAATTTATTTACAACTAAAGTTGCGAGTGCTTCACCTTCTACTTCTTCTGCAATTATAAGTAAAGGTCTTCCTGCCTGTGCAATTTTTTCAAGAAGCGGAAGAATATCCTTTACAGAAGATATTTTTTTATCATGGATTAAGATATATGCATCTTCAAGAACACATTCCATTCTCTCAGGGTCAGTTATAAAATATGGAGAGAGATAACCCCTATCAAACTGCATTCCTTCTACAACTTTTAATTCTGTCTCTGTTCCTTTTGCTTCTTCAACTGTTATAACTCCTTCCTTTCCAACTTTATCCATTGCCTCTGCTATAATTTTCCCTATTTCTGTATCATTTGCTGCTGCTATTGTTGCTACCTGCTGAATTTCATGTTTATCCTTTACTGGTTTACTCATCATCTTTAATTTTGCCACAACTGCTTTAACTGCCTTTTCAATTCCTCTTCTTAAATGGACAGGATTTGCTCCTGCTGCAACATTTTTGAATCCCTCTTTTGCTATTGTAATAGCAAGTAAAGATGCAGTTGTTGTTCCATCTCCTGCAACATCATTTGTTTTTGATGCAACTTCCCTTAAAAGTTGTGCTCCAAGATTTAGATATGGGTCTTCAAGCTCAATTTCCTTTGCAATTGTAACTCCATCATTTATAACAGTTGGAGAACCAAATTTTTTCTCAAGAACAGCACATCTTCCTTTTGGTCCTAAAGTTGGTTTTAAGGTAGATGCCATTATTTCCATCCCTTCAAGAATTTTTCTTCTTGCCTCTTCACCAAGTAAAATCTGTTTTGCCATATTTCACCTCCTTTTTATTTTTCTTCAACAATAGCCAAAATATCATCTTCTCTTAAAATTATATATTGTTTATCACCTACAGTTACCTCTGTCCCGGAATATTTACCATATAAAACCTTATCGCCAACTTTGACTTCCATTGGAATTACTTCTCCTTTATCATTTACTTTTCCCTTACCTACAGCAACAACCTTCCCTTCCTGTGGTTTTTCCTTTGCAGTATCTGGAAGAATTATTCCTCCTTTTGTCTTTTCTTCTGCTTCAAGTGGCTCAACAACTACCCTATCTGCAAGAGGTCTAATTTTAAATTTTTCTGCCATATTCACCTCCTTTTTAGAAGAGATTTTATTGTGAATTATATATTATACCCTTTATATCAAAATTTGTCAAGAGATTTACCAAAATTATTTTATTTTTTCTTTACTTTTCTACTTTTTCAAATGTAAATGTTATATCCTGCTTAAATTTATTATATATCTCAATTACTTCTTCTTTCGCTTTTAAAAAAACTTCAACAATTTTAGGGTCAAAAAATTTGCCTTTCTCTTCATTTATAATTTCAAATCCCTCATATATACTTACAGGTTCTTTGTAAATTCTTTTTGAAGTTAAAGCATCAAAAACATCTGATAAAGTTGCAATTCTTCCATAAATGGGTATTTCATTTCCTGAAAGTCCATAAGGATAACCACTACCATCATATTTTTCATGATGTGAAAGAGCAATAATTTCTGCTGCTTTTAATATAATTGATTTTGAACCCTCAAGCATCTTTGCACCAATTACTGGATGCATTTCCACTATTTTTCTTTCTTCGTCTGTTAATTTTTCCGGTTTTAATAATATATCATCAGGTATTGCTATTTTCCCAATATCATGTAAAGGCATTGCATTTTTTATAAGATTGCATTCTGTCTTTTTAAAACCCATTTTTTCTGCTATTAAATAAGCATAATTACTAACTCTTTGAATATGACCACCTGTTTCCCTATCCCTATATTCAATCGCTATTGCAAGGCGAAAAATTGTTTCAAGTTGTGCTTCTTTCAAAATAAGATTCAATTTTGAATTCTGTATTGCTATAATTCCCTGAAGAGAAAGTGTTTCTATCAGGTTTATATCTTCAAAAGTAAATTTTGATTTTTTAGAAAATATAGTAGGTTTTTTATTTATGAATATGCCATAAACAGAAAAATCGGGGAAAAGGAATATTGGAATTACTGCTAAACTTTTTATTTTATTTCCTTTAAATTTATTTATTATCTTTGGTTTTTTTGCATCTTTTATTATCTCTTCAATATCTATATTTTCAATCTCTTTTCCCTCTTTTGCTATAATCTCAATTTTTTTACCACTTTTTATTAAAATACAACCACATTCTATTCCTGAAGTAAGCAATATTGTTTTGAGAACCATAGATGGTGTTTTTTCAACCAATTCCTCACTTCCAAAACCAAGAAATGACATATCTTCCTTTTTTAACGACTCTACCGGATTAAGTATTTCAGTAAATTCTTCTTCAACATTTTTAACTATCTTTAAAATTGTTTCCTTTTGAAAAAGTTTTTTAACTGTTAAAATTAGTGAATAAAAAATGAAGGCAAGGTAATAAAAAAATGTAAAAAATAAAAATGGGATCACATCAAAAAAGATTCCATATCTATTCATGAAAATTTTTGAAGTAAAAAGAATTAAAAAAGGGAAAAAAAATGTGTAGATTGTATTTAAAAAAACCCTTGAATTTGAAAAAATTAATGATAGAAAAATTGAATAAATAAAAAAATAAAAAAGAGGGTTTATGTGTTTTATATATTTTCCTGTAATATTAGTGGCAATTGAACTTGCCTGAATAAAAACACCGAATTGAGTTCCAAAGGGAGTAGGAATTAAATCAGCATTTTTAGCTCCAACTATTGTCTGTCCTATTAAAACAATTTTACCTTTAAAGAAATCTTTACTATAATTTTTCTTAATAACATCAGAAAAAGAAATAAAGTAATCCTTTATTTTATTTGGAGGAATGTATCTAATATAAAAACATCCATCACTATCCAGAGGCAATTCACTCTTTAAAGATAAAATCTTTTTAACCTCAATACCAATTTGTGGATAAATTTTTTCTCTGTATTTTATGTAGGCAGGAAATCTTCTAATAATCTGGTCTTTGTCCTGATAAGTATTTATATGTCCAGTGGATAATGCAAAATTTTCAAATTGAATTGCACTTCCTCTTATTGAATCCACTATATAAATTTCACCTTTCCTTTTCTCAAGTTTTACCGGAGAAAAAACAGGAAGAATTACTTTCCCATTTTCTTTTATGCTTTTTAAAAATTCTAAATCTTCACTATTTTTTTCAGAAAATGTTGGAAAGAATATATCAAAAATAACTATTTTTGCATCTTCTTCCTTTAATATTTTTAAAATCTTTGAATAATACTTTCTTGAAAATGGTTCCCCAATTTCCTTCTCAAAATCTCCAGTAATTCCAACTATTACGAGTGGTATATCTTCCTTTAATGCAGAATTTTTCAATCTCCAATCATAGGTTATAAGTTCAAATTTTTCTAATTTTTTATTTTCAAAAAGTAATAAAATTAATAAAAAGATAAAAAATGCGAAGGAAAACTTTAAAAAATTTTTCATTAATTACTATTATTTCTTCCCTTTTTTATTATATGTGGTTGTTGTTTTGGTGGTTTTCTTGGGACTCCATCTTTTTTTGCATCTTTATAAGTTTTTGTCTCAACAGTAATCTCTTCTCCTGGACCTGCCTTTTCTTCCCTTCCCTGATTCCTTTCTCTTGCAGACACAATTCCCTCTTGAACAGTTATTTGAGTTGTTGCAATAATATTTGTTACATCCCACTGAGTAATTACATTAAATTTTGTTCCTTCAACACCGGCAATAACAGCAGGAGTTATAACTTCAAATTGTGAATCTCCTTTATGTTCAATATTATAATTTGTATTTTCGCCTTCTGGAGAATAAATTATACTATAAATTTTTCCATCCTGATTTGTAAATGAGCCAAGCAATCCAACACTTCCTTTATTTACAACCACTTCTGTTCCATCTTCAAAATTTAATTTACCACCATCATAAGTTTTACCAAATTCTGCTGGCATCCCTGACCATAGAACTTTTTTACTCTTTCCTATATCAACAGAATAAGAAAGATAAGCAGCAACTGTCCTTTTTCCACCAAAATGTCTTGGACATATAAGAAATACTTTTTTTGAATCATCGGATGCAAAATATCTCCCTATATAATATTTTGAATAACTATCGCCTTTTTCCCTATCACTTGGACAATGAAGTATATTTTGATTCTGAATATACATAGGTATTAAGGATGATAAAACTGCTGGTGTTTCATTCCAGTCAACCTGATAATTTTCAATTGCCTGTGCAATATTTTTCATATTATTAACACATCCCATTGCCCTTCCAAATTCTCTTGAGTTTGAGACAACCCCAATAATAAGGATCAAAATACTTAAAATAATAAATGATAATATTAAAACTTCAATTAAACTAAATCCTTTTTTCATCCTCCACCTCCTTTTTTTTAAAGGAAATATGTGACATTTTATTTTCAAGTTCTTTTAAAGCAATATTTAAACTTATATCTTTAACCTCTGTATTCTTCCAGATTTCAATTACATTCATTGCTGAATCTACTAATTCTTTATATTGATTTGAAAATTTTTCAAGTTCTTCAACTATAGAGGTTAATGTATCTCCCTTTCTCAATTTAAATTCTGGATATTTCCCTTCCTGTAATTCCTTAAGCATTTTTCTTATTCTATAGGCAGGACCTGCAACTTTATGAGAAAGTATAATCATTCCAAGTGTGGCAAGGAAAGCAAGTAAAATTATAAGAGAAAAATTTAAAATAATAAATTTTTTGGCAGAGTAAGAATAAACATTATCAATTCCACTAAATTTTAAAATTTTTTCAGATATCCCCATCCAGATATTATTAAAAGTTATACTACTGACAATAAAACAAGAAATTGCAAGAGTAATTATTGTGAATATCACAAACCTTAACTGTATTTCTTTATCAACCCATAATATCCTTCTTCCTTTTTTCATTTTTTCTCCTTTTACCATAATACCCATTAATTTTATATTTGTCAAGTTTTTGTTATAATTTTTAATATGTTTGAAATTTACAAGTCAATTTTTAAAATAGAAAAAGAAGAGGTAGAACTTATTTTGATTACTTTCATTTATATTTTTTTCAGGAATTTATTTCTTGAGAAATTTGTCAACTTGTATTTTTTAATTTTTCTGTTTGAGGTCTATATTACAATTTTTGTTTATTCAGGAATAAAAAAATCTGTTTATAATGAAAATTTTAATTTTTCTGAAATTTTTAAAGATAGCATTTATTACTTCCCTTCAATTTTATTTTATTATCTTTTTTTAGGATTTTCTGGTTCAATAATATATCTAATTATTTCCTCAATGATTAATTCAATAAAAACATTTTCCATTTTTTCATATTTTCTATACATTTTAATAATTTCGTGGGCTTCAATTCCTGTATTTTTTTTAACTTTAACCCTTTATACACCCTTCATAATAATAGCAAAAAATGAAACAATTTTTAATGGAATGAGGGAAAGTTTAGAATTTATCAAAAAAAATTTTTCAAATTTAATCTGTTTATTTTTCCCATTTTTAGTAATCTGGTTTTTTTTCTTTTTAATTTTTCAAAAATATGATAAAATAAATCTCTTAAAAACATTTTTTATTTTACTTGTTTCTTTAATTGAAATATTGACTGTTAAATTGGTTTTTTTGACACTTAAAGGAGAAAAAAATGAAAGAAATATTTGAAATAAGATGGCATGGAAGGGGAGGACAGGGAGCAAAAACAGCAGCACTTTTATTTGGAGATGCATGCCTTTCAACAGGTAAATACATTCAGGCATTTCCAGAATATGGTCCTGAAAGAATGGGAGCACCTGTTGCTTCTTTCAATAGAATAAGTTCATCTCCTATAAGAATTCATTCTGGAATAGAAAATCCTGATGTTGTTGTTGTCCTTGATTTTACTTTAATTGAACAGGTAAATGTTTGTGATGGACTTGACCCTTTAAATGGAATATTACTTATAAATACTCCTTTATCACCTTCTGAAATTAAAAATAAAATTGGTTTTTCCGGTAAAGTATATACAGTTGATGCTTCAAAAATTGCAATTGAAACAATAGGAAGAAATATACCAAATACACCTATGATGGGAGCACTTATCAGAGTTACAGGAATACTTACACTTGAAGAACTTTTAAAAGATACAGAAAAAAAATTAAAAGTTAAATTCAGAAATAGACCGGAAGTTATAGAAGGAAATCTTAAAGCAATAGAAAGGGCATATAATGAAGTGAAAGGAGAATAAAATGGAAAAAAAATTAAGTTGGAAAGAATTGCCAAAAGGTGATATTCTTGAAGGTGGAACTTCATTAAAATTTAAAACAGGGAATTGGAGAAGCAAAATGCCAGTTCACATTCCTGAAAAATGTATAAATTGTTTAATATGCTGGATAAGTTGCCCTGATGATGCAATTATAATAGATAAGGAAAATGGTAAATTTATATCTTTTAATTATGATTACTGCAAGGGCTGTGGAATATGTGCTCATGAATGTCCAAAAAAAGCAATAGAAATGAAATAGGGGGAAAAATGAAAAGAAAAATTTATTTAATAATGATTCTATTTCTATCTGGCTGGATTTTCTCAGGTATTGAATACCTTATCTTTAAAAATGAAAAGAAAAAACTGAATGAAGAAATTACAAAGAAAGAAGAAGAGATAACCAAATACAAAAATTTAATTGGAGAGGTAGAAAAGGCAAAAGATGAAATTGATAATATTGTAAATACACTTAATAATCTAAAAATGAAACTTGAAAAACTTGAAAATGGAGTAAAAAAAGGAGAATAAAATGGGAATAAGGGTAGCAAAAACAGCAAATGAAGCGTTTGCAGAAGGCATGAGGCAGATAAATCCGGATGTTGTTGCTGCATATCCAATAACACCCGCAACAGAAATAGTCCAGATTTTTGCCCAGTTTGTTGCAGATGGTCTTGTTAAAACAGAATATATACCTGTTGAAAGTGAGCATTCAGCAATGAGTGCATGTATTGGAGCAAGTGCTTCAGGTGCAAGGGTAATGACTGGAACTTCTTCCCAGGGACTTGCTTATATGTGGGAAATGATATATATTGCCTCAGGTCTTCGTTTACCAATTATTATGGCAGTTGTAAACAGAGCCCTTTCTTCACCAATAAATATTCACTGTGACCATTCAGATACATTTGGAGCAAGGGATTGTGGATGGATACAGATTTATTCTGAAAATGTTCAGGAAACATATGATAATCTTATTCAGGCAGTAAGGATTGCTGAACATCCTGATGTTTTACTTCCATGTATGGTTATGACTGATGGATTTATTTTAAGTCATTGCCTTGAAACTCTTGAAATTTTGTCAGATGAAGAAGTTAGGAAATTTGTTGGGAATCCACCCGAAAGGGAAAATCTGATAAAATCTGCAATTGAAAACAAACCAATAACAATAGGTGCACTTGATTTACAGGATTATTATTTTGAGCATAAAAGACAGCAGGCAGAAGCAATGAGAAACGCACTTAAAATTATACCTGAAATAGGAAAAGAATTTGGCGATAATTTTGGAAGATATTATGGTTTTGTTGAAAATTATAAACTTTCTGACGCAGATATCGGAATTGTTGTAATAGGTTCAACAGCAGGAACTGCCAAAGAGGTAGTTGATAGATTGAGAAAAAAAGGAATTAAAGCAGGACTTTTAAAAATAAGAATTTATAGACCTTTTCCATTTGAAGAGATAAGAAATTTGTTAAAAGATTTAAAGGTTGTTGGTATAATGGAAAGGGTTGAAGGGATGAATGGATTTTGTAGCCCTCTATATTCAGAAATATCTGCATCCCTTTATGATTTTGAAAAAAGACCTGTTCTGGTTAATTTTGTTTATGGGCTTGGTGGAAGGGATGTAAAAATTGAGGATATTGAAGAAATTTTCAATCATCTTTTAAAAATTTATGAAACAGGTAAAAAAGAATTTGTTTTAAAATATATAGGAGTTAGAGAATAGAGGAGGAAAAAATGGCAAGTATAAAGGAACTAGCAAAAAGAGAAAGTAGATTTGTTTCTGGTCATAGATTATGTGCTGGATGTGGTGCAGGAATAATTATGAGACATGTTCTGCTTGCAATTGATAAACCAGTAATAGCAACATGCGCAACTGGATGTGTGGAAGTTGCCTCAACAATATTTCCTTATTCTTCATGGAAAATCCCATGGATACATTCTGCATTTGAAAATTCAGCAGCAACAATAAGTGGGATAGAATCTACGTATAAAGTATTCAGAAGAGAAGGTAAAATTGATAAGGATATTGTTTTTGTTGCTTTTGGAGGAGATGGTGGAACATATGATATTGGGCTTCAGGCATTAAGTGGTGCTGCAGAAAGGGGCCATAATGTTTTATATGTCTGTTATAATAATGAGGCCTACATGAATTGTTTAAGCATTTCCTCTCTTGTATTAACTAAAAACGGGATTAAAAATATAAAAGATATTAAAGTTGGGGATTTAGTTTATGCTTTTGACCAGAATAAAAGGGAATTAGTCGTTAAAAAATGTTCAGGGGTTTTTGATAATGGAATAAAGCCTGTTTATGAACTTCAAACATTACATTACTCAATAAAGGCAACTCCCAATCATCCATTTTTAGTGTTAAAAAGGAATGGTAAAGGTAAAAGAAATACTTTTGTTTGGAAACAATTATCAGAAATTAAGATAGGAGATGAAATAGTCGTGTGCAAAAATATAAATCCTGGAAAATCTTTTAAGTTTTCTTTCCAAAAGGTAAATAAAGGTGATTATAAAGTAAATAAAATAAATGAAGTTAATATTCCAGAATATTCTAATACTGATTTAATGAAATATTTGGGAATATATGTTGGAGATGGATGGGTTAGAAGTGAAAAAGGAGAAGTGGGATTTGCTTTGCCGAAAAGAAGTAAAGAAAGAGAAATTTTGATTAAACTTCATAAAAAAATTTTTGGAGGGAAAATAAGGGAAGATAATATGTATGTTTACATAAATTCTGTTAACCTTGCAAGATTTATTGAAAGTTTGGGATTTAATAAAGGAGCCAAGAATAAAACAATTCCTCCATGGATATTTACACTTCCTGTAGAAGAAAGAGAGAGTTTTATTGAAGGATTAATTTTATCAGATGGTTATAAAATTGGTAACAGTTATAGATATGTTTCTGCAAGTGAAGAACTTTTAAAAAATTTAAAAATGTTGCTATTAATTACAGGTTATAAAGTTGGGAAAATACACTGGCAGAAAAAAGAAAAAGGGACAAAATGTGCGAATAGAGAGTTATTGAATGATTCAAAATATGGATATATTTGCTTTAGCAAAAGAAAAAATTGCAATTTAAAGAAATATTTAAATCAATACAAATCCTGGGATTTTTTGATTGACAATAAATTTTTCAGCACAGAAAAAGTTAAAAGTATAAAGTATTTACTTGATGAACCAGTAATAGATTTAAGGATAGAAGACCAGCATAATTTTATTGCAAATGGGATAGTAGTGCATAATACTGGAATCCAACGCTCAGGAGCAACTCCAAAATATGCATATACAACAACATCTCCAGTTGGTAAGGTTATCCCGGGGAAATTACAATGGAAAAAAAATCTTCCGGAAATTATGGTTGCTCATGGAATACCATATGTTGCCACAGCAATACCCGGAAGATGGAATGACCTTGTGAGTAAAGTTGAGAAGGCAGTAAAAATTAATGGATTTAAATTTATAGAGGTCTTATCACCCTGTCGCCTTGGCTGGTCTCATGAACCAGAATTAACAATGGAAATATCAAGAATTGCAGTAGAGACATGCATCTGGCCTTTATATGAAGTTATTGAAGGAAAATACAGATTAACATATAAACCAAAAGAGAAAAAACCTGTAAGTGAATTGTTCAAACTTCAGGGTAGATTCAGACATTTGCTTTTACCTGAGAATGCCCCTCTTCTTGAAGAAATACAGAAGGAAGTTGATAGAAGATGGGAAGAATTGTTAAAAAAGTGTGAAACATAATTTATCTAAAAAGATTTAAAAAATTTGAGAGTTTGAGAATAGGAATTAAAAGAAGCGTATTATAAATTCCAAAAGCGGGAATAAAAAAGCAAGGAAGAAAAAGAGAAGAAATAAGTGCTCCTATCAAATCTAAAGAATAAAGTTTTCCTGTAATATCAACAAGATTTTCTTTTTTACTCAAAAATGATATTATACCGAATTCCCATCCGGTTAAAAATCCTGACAAAAAAATAAGAATAAGGGGGAATTTATTATTTGCAAGGGAAAAATAGGCAAGAATATAAAAGATAAAATGGAATATCTCTGAGTAAATTAGTATTTTTCTGGTATGGTTTTTAAATGTTGATAATAAACTTCCAAGAGAAATTCCAGCCATAAAAATCCCAATTATTTTACTTATAAAACCATAAATAAAACCATTTTGTATCTGAAAAAGGAAAAGAAAAATTGTTTCAAAGGTCAAAGAAGAAAAACCATTTGTAAAAATTATTGATTTGTCAAAAGGGAGGAGAAAAAGAATAAAAAATAAGATTAAAAAAACGAGAGGGATAAACTTTTTTATCTTTAAAATTTTTAAAAATAGATTGTTTAAAATTTCTCCAGTTTTTTGTGATGTTTGGGAAAAATAATAAGATAAAGATGCATATAAACAGAATTGATTTGAAATGCTATTTTTTTCTACTGTTTCATTTGAAATCCTCTCAATATAATTATTCCTTTTATTTTCATCAAGCACTAAATTTAAATAACTCTTATTAAAAAATTCCCTGTCAATAATTATTTTTGTATTTAAACTCAATTCCTCATTTGAAAAAATAAACATCATTGGATATGTAAAAATGATTAAATCATTTTTAAAATACTTTCTGGCTGTCATATATAGAGATGAATGAACTTGTGCCAACTGTTTTCCTATATAATCATAACTTCCTGTCAATACAATAATAAAATTATTAACAAATTTTAAAATTTTTTTAATAAATTCTTCGGTTAAAATATAATTTTCCTTTAAACTCAGTGGAAGAGAATTTGTTATTATAAAAGCATCAAGATTAATTTTATTTTTATCAAGAAATTTTTCAGGGTCCTCGCTCACAAAAACAATATTTTTATACTCATTTTTCACAAAATAATTTTTTATAATTTTTTGTTTCGTTTTGTCTTTTTCAAAATAATAAATTTTCCCAACTTTATATTTTTCCATTTCTTCTATTACTTCCCAATTTCCATATACTCCAATATTTTCAATTTTTTTGCAGAAACATAAAGAAAAAAAAGAAATATTTTTTGTTGAAAAATAATCTGGCTGGGTTGAAAATTCCTGAAAACCATTTGTAATGAGAATATATTGATTTTCAATTTTTAAAATAATAAATTTGTTATAAATTGTTTCTTTACTCTCAACAAGTTGGTAACCTTTATATTTTATTGAGTTTGTTTTAAAATCAATTTTTTTTGAAAATGGCAGGATAAAAAGAAAAATCAGGAAAAGAGAAAGTAAGAATTTTGTTCTTCTGAAATAAAAAATTGTTAATAAATTAATTATTGAGGATACAAATATGAGAAAAAATATATTTAATTCAAGAATTAGAAATAGATAAAAAAGGAAACCCCCAATTAAAAATCCAATTCCCTCAAAACCATAAATTTTACCGGAGTTATTTTCTCTTTGGCAAAGAAATGAAAGGGAAATTATTCTCACTCCTTCAAAAAAACCACTTAAGGCAGAAATCAAAAAAGAAAGAGTAAAAAATCTTAAATTTGAAATATAAAACATTTTTTGAATATTTGAGGAAATCCTTAAGATTATTAAAAAAAGAATTAAAAATATTATTTCTGAAATTGTAAAAAAAATATATTTTTTTTGATAATTTTTTAGATTTCTTGAAATATAACTTCCTATTGCTCCACATAAAAGCCAGAAGGATATGACTATACCAAATGACAATTCATTTCCAAAAAAATTTGAAAATACTTCTCTTAAAATAATTGATTGAATAAAAATACCCCCTATCCCTTTCAAAATAAAAATACCCGGAACCATTTCTTCTCCTTTACAAAATCCATTATATCTTTTAAATTTTATAATTTCAAAACCTGTTATATAATATAAAAAAGTAGTTTACTAAAATTTACAATGAATGGATATTGCAATAAAAAATGGAGAAGGAAGATATTAAACTTGAAACTGAAGCAGATTTAGATTTATTTGGTCATCCTGCGAAAATAAAAGTTTTGGCAACATCTGAAAAATTATACATCATCCCTGAAAAAGGTTTCCAGGAAAAAATATCCTTTGATTTAAAAAGAATAGAAGGATTTAATTTGAGGCAAACAGTTGGAAGTGCTTTTTTACAGATTAAAATAGATGGATATTATATTGATATTGTTAGATTTACAAATTCAAATAGGTATAAATTTTCTCGCTTAATTACACAATTAAATAATTTAAAAAATGGACTTCCTGTTTCAAATGAAATTTTAAATAAACCCCATCCTCTTTTATGTGAAAAATGTGGTTTTCCTTTACAATCAGAAGAATCACAGTGTCCGAACTGCCTCAAAAAAGGAGCAATTTTTAGAAGAGTTTATTCTTTAGTTTCAGAGCATATCAGTTGGATTTTTATAATATTTTTCCTTATGATTATAGGCGTTGGTTTGAGTTTAGTTCCACCAAGAATAACAAAAATACTTGTTGATGAAGTTTTGACAACAAAAAGGCATGTGGATTGGCTCCCATATCTTGTTATGATTTTAATTGGGGCTGAATTTTTAAGAGCGCAGATAAATATGCTTGTTGGAACAATTTCTACATCAGTCGGAACATTAATAACAAACAGTTTAAGAAAAAAATTATTCAGTAAATTACAGGAACTATCCTTAAATTATTACGATGTAAATTCAGTAGGAACAATTATGACAAGATTTTCATCAGATGTTGAGGCATTTCATGGATTTGTTACTCAGGCAGGACAGGGTTTTTTACTTAATATTTTCATGATAATAGGCATTGGAATAATGCTTTTCTCAATAAACTGGTTACTTGCACTATATGTAATGATACCAATACCATTTGTGGTTATAGGGACTTTGATATTCTGGAGAGGTGTCTATCCTAAATATTTTAAGGTATGGGATAGTCAGGCAAAACTCTCAACCTTTTTAAATAATGTCCTTTCTGGAATAAGAACAGTTAAAGCATTTTCACAGGAAGAAAAAGAGTTTAAAAGATTCTCTTTTTATGCTGATAGATTGAAAGATACTGTCAGGATAGTAAATTTAAATATTTCTGTGTTTAATCCTTTAATGGCTTTCATTTTCAGTTTAGGTGGTTTAATTGTCTGGTATATTGGTGGGAAAAATGTTCTTGAAGGGAAACTTACTCTTGGAGAACTTATGGCATTTTTGAGTTACATAGGTATGTTTTATACACCTTTAACAAATCTTGCACTTTTATCAACATGGATGAGTAACTTTACAACAGCAAGTCATAGAATCTTTGAAATACTTGATACAGAACCACAGGTAAAAGAACCGAAAGTATATATAAAATTACAAAAAATAAAAGGTAGTATAGAATTTAAAAATGTCACATTTGGATATGACCCCTATCAACCGGTTGTAAAAGATGTAAGTTTTAAAATAGAGGAAGGAGAAGTAGTTGGAATAGTGGGAAAAAGTGGAAGTGGTAAAACAACTTTGGTAAATCTTATTTGCAAATTTTATGAACCACAGAAGGGGGAAATTTTAATAGATGGAATTAATATAAAAGATATTCCATCTTATGAATTGAGAAAACATATTGGTCTTGTTTTACAGGAACCATTTTTATTCAGAGGGACTATTGCAGAAAATATATCATATGGAAAACCTGATGCGGAACTTGAAGAAATAATAAAAGCAGCAAAAATTGCAAATGCTCATGAATTTATCATGAAAATGCCAAATGGTTATGATACACTTCTTGGAGAAAGAGGAGCAGGTCTGTCAGGAGGAGAAAAACAGAGAATAACAATAGCAAGGGCTGTATTGTGTAATCCATCTATTTTAATACTTGATGAAGCAACTTCTTCTGTTGATACAGAATCTGAAAAGAAAATTCAGGATGCTTTACAAAGTTTATGGACCGGAAGAACAACAATAATTGTTGCTCATAGATTATCAACTTTGAAAGATGTTAATAAAATTCTTGTTATAGATAATGGAAGAATTGTTGAATCTGGTTCTCATAAAGAATTAATGGAAAAAAGAGGTGTTTATTATAATCTTATAGTTATGCAGACGCAACTTGCAAGTATTGAGGAGGTATTAGTAAAATGAATAATAAAATTGAATATCTTACACCTGAGAATACAAAAATTGAAGAAGGTGAATTTGAAACATTAAATGTGATTTTAAAAAATGGAATAATTTACAAAGGCGTTTTTGTTGTCTCATGTTTTCCAGTGAGAGAACCAACAAAATTTATCTCTTTATTTTACCAGAAACAAACAGGAGAGATTGAAGAAATTGGAATAATAAAAGACATTCTTGATTTTCCTGAAGAAGAAAGAATTTTAATTCTTGAAACATTGAATAAACATTATTTTTCATATATAATTAAGAAAATTATTGACATTAGATGGAAATTTGGCTTTCTTTTTTTTAATGTAGAAACAGATAAGGGAGAAAGGCAATTTTATTTAAGATGGGAAAGAAGCAGTGCTATAGATTATAAGGAAAAAGGCAAAATTTTAATAGATGTTTTTGAAGATAGGTATATTATTCCTGATATAGAAAAATTAACACCTGTTGAAAAAAATATTTTTACAAAATTTATATACTGGTAAAGTAGAATATATAAAAAGAGCAACAGAAAAACAGGATAGAAAAAGGAAATAGAAATGGCTGATGTTTATTTTCTTCCTATTGAAAAAATAGATAAATTTGATGAATTTGTCAATAAGATTAAATTTTTTGATACTTTTAATGAAAAGGATATTGTGGGCTTAAAAATTCATTTTGGGAATTCATTCCATAAAAATCAAGTTCCTGCCGAATATGTAAAACCAATAGTGAAGAAATTAAAAAGCAAAAATGTATTGAGTTTTCTAACAGATACAAATGTTTTATATAAAGGAGAAAGAGATGATACATTTTCACATCTTGAAGTTGCTTACAAAAATAATTTTGATAAACTGAATATACCAATTTTAATAGCAGGTGGATTTAATGGTGATTATGAGTTTGAAATTAAAATAGATGGAAAACATTTCAAAAATTTATATTTTGCAGAAGAATATAAAGAATTTTCAGGTATGATTGCAATAACCCACTTTAAGGGACATGTTCTTGCAGGAATTGGTGGGACTATAAAAAATATGGGAATGGGATGTGCTTCAAGAAAAGGTAAATTTTCAATGCATTCTAATGTTAGTCCTCTCGTCAATCTATCTATCTGCACTGGTTGCGGTAAATGTGAAAGAGAATGTTTATTTGGCGCAATTTCAATTAAAGATAAAAAGGCATATATAGATGATAAAAAATGTAAAGGATGCGCCTGGTGTATACATGTTTGTCCTTCTGGAGCAATAAGTATTCCATGGAATAGTGTTACACCTGAAATATTTCAGGAAAGAATCTGTGAATATGCATACGGAATTATAAATTACTATAAAAACAGATTCTTTGCCATCAATTTTTTAATAAATATTTCTGAAGATTGTGATTGCTGTAAAAATCCAGGTAAAATATTATCAAAAGATATAGGAATATGCGTTTCTAATGACCCTGTTGCTGTTGATAAATGTTCAATTGATTTAATAAATAAAGTAAATGGATTTGATGTATTTTTTAAAAATAGACCCAATTTGAATTATTCACATCAATTTTTTTATGGAGAAAAGATTGGACTTGGTTCAACTGAATATAATCTCATTATCTTTTAAACCTCTATAAATTTCCATTTTGAAGAAAAATCTGATTCTTTTAAATAGTCATTAATATCTATACCTTCTTCTTTAAAACTTTCAATCCATTTATTAAAATTAAAAAATTCTTTCCAGTTTTCAAATTTTGCTCCTTTTCTCCAGACATTATAGATAATTTTTGATAATCTTTCATCTCCTCTCCCAAGAAAACATTCAACACAACTTACTTCATATGATTGAAAATTGAATTTAACATATTTATTCTTTTTCAATTTTTCAGTTATATAATTCCTTTTTTCTTCATATTCCTCTTTTGTTATAAATCTTTTATTCTGATAAAAAGTGTGTGGTTTTGGAATAAAAGTATTAAATGATGCCTTGACAAAAATAACTTTTGAAATCTCATTTATAAGTTTTACAATTTCCTCAATATCTTCTTTTTTTTCATCAGGAAGCCCAATCATAAAATATAATTTTATATGCCTATAATTATTTTTTCTTGCCTGCAAAGCAAGATTTAAAATTTCTTCATCACTTATGTTTTTGCCTATTTTCTTTCTTAAATTCTCACCTGTTTCAGGAGCAAATGTTAAATTTGTTTTTTTTATTTCTTTTATTTTCAAGGCAAGTTGGAATGAAAATGTATCTATTCTTAAAGAAGGGAAGGAAATAGAAACTTTCTTATCTTTGAATTCATTTACAAGTTTGGTAACAATTTTTTCAATTTCAGGATGGTCTCCTGCAGAAAATGAAAGGAGTGATATTTCTTCATATCCAGTATTCTGAAATGTCCTTCTGGCAAGTTCAACAATTTTATCTACACTTCTTATTCTTACCGGTCTCCAGCAACTACCTGCTTGACAAAATTTACAACCCTGAACACAACCCCTCATTATCTCTATTGAAATTCTATCATGAATTATATCTGTTAAAGGAACAATATAATTTACAGGAAAATATGAGTCATTAAAATCTTCAACAAATGCTTTTTTTACCTTTTCTTTTTTAAATAATGGAACAAAAACTGATTCAATTTTATTTAAATTTTCAAGTATTTTATATCTGTTGCCCTTATTCTCTTTAACAACATCTACTATTTTATTTATTACTTCTTCTCCTTCCCCAATAACAAAAGCATCAACAAATGGAAAAAGTGGAAGAGGATTAAATGAAGAATTACCACCTGAAATTATAATTGGATGGTCATCTTTTCTTTCTTCAGAAAATAATGGGATATTTGATAGAGATAGGAGATTTAAAAAATTTGTGTAATTGAGTTCAGAAGATAAACTGACTCCAATTATATCAAATGAAGATAAAGGGCTTTTTGTTTCTAAACTATAAAGAGGTATTTTTTCCTTTTTTATAAATTCTTCAAAATCAATCCAGGGAGAAAAAAATCTTTCGCATAAACAATCTTCTCTTTCATTCAAAATTCCATATAAAATCCTTATTCCAAGAGAAGACATACCAATCTCATATAAATCAGGGAAACCAATTGCAAATTTTATTTTATTATCTCTTTTTATAGATACATTTATTTCATTTCCAATATATCTTGCAGGATTTTCAACAAAAGGAAGAATTTTTTCTATTTTTTTTTCCATGATTAAAATAATGTTGAATATTTCTCTATACTTGAAAGAATTATTATAGATAAAATAGAAACAATTAAAGATGAGCCACCATAACTTATAAAAGGAAGAGGAATACCAACAATGGGGAATATGCCAAGTGTCATTCCAAGATTTATCAAAAAGTGTCCTGCAAACATTACAAAAATTCCAGTAGCAACATACTTACCGAATTCTGTTTTAGATATATGAATAATTTCAAGAATTTTATTTAAAAAGTAAAAATAAAGAAGAACAAAAATTACAACCCCTATAAAACCAAATTCCTCAGCAATTACACAGAAAATAAAGTCAGTATGATATTCTGGTAAAAAAGCAAGTTTTGTCTGCGTTCCTTTCATAAAACCTTTGCCAATTAATCCACCAGACCCAATTGTAATTTTTGATTGTAATAAGTTATAACCTTTCCCAAGCGGGTCCCTCATTGGATTTAAAAAAGTTAAAATTCTTTCTCTCTGATAATCTTTCATTATTGCCCAGATAAAAGGAGAAATAAATATAGCAAATAAAAAGAGTGATATAAGTTGTTTCCTTGTTATTCCTGCAATATAACTTATACCCAAAAAAATTAAAATAAAAATAATTGCTGTGCCAAGATTCGGTTGTTTAAAAACAAGTAAAAATGGAATACCAACTATTATCAAACTTAAAAATAAAACAGGAAATCTTCTTATATCCTTGTTTGAAAGAAATGAAGATAGTGTAAGAATAACTACAAGTTTTGCAAATTCAGATGGTTGGAAATAAAACCATCCAAGTCCTATCCATCTTGATGCTCTACCCTCTCCTTTGAAAAGAACAATTGTAAGTAAAAAAAGAATAATAAAATAAAATAAATAAGACCATTTTTCCAGACTCCTATAATCCCCATTTTTAAAAATATAAACAAAAATTGTTCCAATAAAAATCCATAAAATCTGTTTTATAAAAAATCCTTCCTTTGTTATAACTCCTTTTGAAGCACTGAAAAGAATAATAACCCCAAAAAATATTAAAATATAACTTATAAAAATAATATCTCTCTCTTTAAATCTGTTTATCATATATTTCAGTTTCTGTCTCATTTCCCTCCTCTATTTTTTCAGGTATAAAAATCCTTTTTAATATTCTGCCCGCTATTTCTGCTGCCTGTGGAGAGGAACCATAGTCAATAAAAACAATAACTGCAATTTTGGGTTTATCAAAGGGAGCATAACAGACAAAGGCACCATGAGTAGGTAATTCAAGTTCTGTTGCTGCTCTCTGAGCGGTTCCAGTTTTACCAGCAATTTCAAGTCCTTCTACCTTTGCTCTTACCCCTGTCCCAAATTCAACAACATTTTTAAGTCCCTTTCTTAATATCTCAAGTGCTTCCTGGTCAATATATACAGTTTTTTTAAGATTCGGTTGCAATTCCTTTAATATTTCCCCTTTTTTTGAAATTATTTTTTTTAATATAAATGGTTGCCAAATATTACCGCCATTTGCAACTGTTGAAATCAAAGACAAAAGTTGGATTGGAGTGGTTGTAATTGGACCCTGGCCAATTGAAAGATTTAATGGGTCTGCTTCTGAAGGTTCAGGAATATATCCAGATGCCTCTCCTGGTAAATCGATTCCTGTTGGTTTACCAAGTTCAAACTTCTTTGCATATTCAATCAATTTTGAAACACCAACTTTCATTCCAATAGTTCCAAAAAATATATTACAAGAAAATGGTAAGGCAAGGTTAATATCAACCCATCCATGTCCTTCTTCCTTCCAGCAATGAAAAATTCTATCCTTCACTTCCATAACTCCTGTGCATTCTATTCTATCAAATTCTTTAATCGTTCCTGTTTCAAGAGCAGCAATTTCAGTTATTATTTTAAAAATTGAGCCGGGCGGGTATTGACCCTTTATAACTCTGTTGAAAAATGGCTTCTCCGGATGTCTTTTTTCATCAAGATAAAAGACAATATTTCCCGGGTCAAAAGATGGATTACTAACAAGAGCAAGAATCTCTCCATTTCTTGGGTCCATAACAGCAACACAACCTTTTCTATCTCCAAGTTCATCATAAGCAATTTCCTGAATTGTAGCATCTATAGTTAAAAATATATCATTACCAGGAATGCCTTCTTTTTTACCCCATACTCTTCTCTGATGTCCAAGAGCATCAACTTCCACCTGAATACCACCAGGAATACCTCTTAAATACTCATCGTACTCCTTTTCAATTCCATCCTGTCCTATATAATCTCCCATCTCATAACCCTTATCTTTTAATTTTTCAAGTTGTGATTGTGAAATTTCTCCAAGATATCCAAGTAAATGAGCAGTTTTTTTTCCAAACGGATAAACTCTTTTAATTCCTTCCTGAACAAAAACTCCTGGTAAATCATATAAATTTTCCTCAATTAATGATATTTCCTTGGTACTTAAGTCCCTCTTTAAAATAATTCTGTCAAAAGGATTTATATATTTTTTAGTTAATTTTTTGATTAAATATTCCTTATCAAGATTACAGATATTGGAAAGAATGTCTGCAACTTTTTCGGCATTTTTTAAATCATATGGAACAAAAACAAGATTTGCAGAAGGCGCATCTTTTGCAAGAATTCTTCCATTTCTGTCATAAATAATTCCTCTTGGTATACCTGTTTCTATGGTCCTTATACAATTTTTGATGGATAATTGATAATAATATGGGAACCTTATAATTTGAAGATAAAAGCACCTCAAGATAATTACATAAATGAAAAAGGTTAAAAATCTTTTTAAAAATAACTCTCTTCCCATTTTCTTTTTATTTCTCTTACAAATATTTCAATAATAATCGCTATTAAAAAGTTGTAAAATGAGAATAAAAAAGAATATTTTAATAAAATTTTACCACTCCAGATTAATTCTCCTTTTTTTAAATTTGACAAAACAAAATATAAAAAACTAAAAATAAATATAAAAATACTTTTTTCTTTAATTGATTTTACCACAAAAAATGAAGAAAAATAAACGATTAAAAGATATCTTAATGAAGAAGTCCCTAAAACTTCCTTTGAAAAAAAATCATTGAAAACGCCGAGTAAAAAACTTAAAAACAAGGAGAGTTCTGTATATCCCTCAAAGGAAAGTAATAGAAGATAAATTAAAAAGAAGGAAGGAATTATTTTAAAATTTAAAAAATTGTAAAAAATATATTGAAAAATAGAAATAATTAAAATTTGTTCCAGAAAAATAAAAAATTTTCTATTCACAAATTATTACCTCCTTTAAGCCAGAGGATGCAATATATGGCTTAACCCATATTTTAAGAAAAAGAGAATCTTTATCCCTTAAAATTTTATATACTTTCCCTATCTTAATTCCGGAAAAATAATATTCACTGAAACCCGATGTGAAAACATCATCCCCTATCTTAACTTTACTATCATAAGGTATATATTTCATTAAAATAAAAGGAGCATACCCTCCCTCAATTATTCCAATTTCTCCTGTTGAACCAAGTATTACACTAATTCTTGTTTTATTATTAAATATTGAAACAACTTTTGAATATCTATCCATAACTTCTTCAACTTTTCCAATAAGAAATAAATCCTTTGTAAACACAATCATATTTTTTTTTATCCCATCTTCCTTACCCTTATTAATTATTATTTCTCCAGGAAAAATATATGGGTAAACTCCAATAACTTCTGCAACTTTAAAATTTGTTATTATTTTCTTTTCTTTTAGATTAAATATCTCTCTTAATCTTTTGTTTTCTTCAATAATTTCCTCATAGTTATAAAAATACTGATTTTTAATCTTGGTTTTGGAATCTACTTTTTTATTTAAAGTATGTTTTTCAATTAAAAAAGAAAAAAATATAAAAATTAGAAAAATTATTTCTTTTCTAAAGCGCCATAACATTTCTATTCCTGAGGAATTTGTTTAAAATATTTTTCTTCCTCAAGCATAATACCAGTCCCTCTAACAACAGCGGTTAAAGGGTCATCTGCTATTTTTACAGGAAGTTTGGTTTCACTTGATATAAGTTTATCTATCCCTCTTAAAAGTGCTCCTCCCCCTGCAATAACAAGACCATTTTTTATTAAATCGCTTGATAGTTCAGGAGGTGTTTCTTCAAGAATATCCCTTACTGCATTCACAATTATATTTAAAGTATCTTTCAGTGCCTCCCTTATTTCAGTGGAATTTATTCTTACAACTTTCGGTAATCCTTCAACCAAACTTCTTCCATGGACATCCATATATAATTCTTCCTCAAGAGGATATGCAGACCCAATATTGATTTTTATTTCTTCAGCAGTCCTTTCTCCTATCAATAAATTATATTTCTTTTTCAAGTATTCAATAATTGCTTCATCAAATTCGTTACCTGCAACTCTTAAACTTTTAGTAATAACAATCCCTCCAAGAGAAATTACAGCCATTTCTGTTGTCCCTCCACCTATATCAAGAATGAAACTTCCACATGGTTCTTCAACCGGAAGTCCAACTCCTATTGCTGATGCCATTGGTTCTTCAACAAGTTTTACCATTCTTGCACCTGCTTTAAGTGCTGTTTCTCTAACTGCTCTTCTTTCAACATTAGTAATTCCAGAAGGAACTGCAATCACAATTCTTGGAGGTAAAACAAACTTATGCTTTTGTGTTTTTACTTTTGCTATAAAATATCTTAACATTGATTCACATGCTTCAAAATCTGCAATTACACCATCTTTCATGGGCTTCATGGCAACAATATTTGAAGGAGTTTTTCCAAGCATTCTTTTTGCTTCTTCCCCAACTGCAACAACTTTTTTTGTTTCAGTATTTATTGCAACTATTGATGGTTCCATTAAAACAACACCCTTTCCTCTTACATAAACACAGGTATTTGCAGTCCCAAGGTCAATTCCAAGGTCGTTTGAAAAGAAATTCAAAAATTTAACCATTTTATCCCCTTTTTATTCTTCAATTATTTTATAAACAATATCTCCTTCTCTTACATGGTCTATAACTTTTATTCCTATTTCATCACCAGGTAAAGCAATTTCTATTTCCTGATGTTCCTTCTGCATTGATTCAATTATTTGATTTAAATCTGTTGTATGTCCCTTAATATGAACCTTATCTCCTATTTTTAATTCTCCATTTAAAATTTTTAAAGCAGCAACTTTTATCTTTGTATAATAATGAGTAACTTTACCTATTTCAATTTCTTTCATTGTTTTTCACCTCCTCTGAATTTATTATTTCAATAAACAAATCCACTATATCCGAGTCAAAATGTTTTCCTGCATATCTCTTTAATTCTTCTATTGCTTCTTCTTTACTCATTTTTTTTCTATAAGGCCTTTCAGAAGTCATTGCACTGTAAGCGTCAGCAACAGCGATTATTTTAGCATAAATTGGAATTTTTTCTCCAATAAGTCCATAGGGATATCCTGAACCATCTATCCTTTCGTGATGATAAAGGCATGCCTCTATTTCTTCTTCTCTTAAATTTAATGGCTCAATAATTTTAAATGTTATAAGTGGATGCTGTTTTATAAGTTCAAATTCATCTTCTCTTAATCTTGAAGGTTTTAAAAGAATATGGTCTTTAATTCCAACTTTACCAAGGTCATGTAAATAAGCAGCATTCTTCAAAATTTTAATCTGTTCATCATTAAATCCAAGTTTTCTCCCTATTAAAATTGAATAATAAACAACCTCTTCCGAATGTCCTTTTGTATATCTGTCCCTTGCTTCAAGAGTATTAATTAAAGATTTTATTGCATTAACATAGGAATTCTGAATTTTTTCAAATAACATAGCATTCTCAATTCCAATCCCAATCTGAATTGAAAATAATTCAAGAAATTTTAACTCCTCTTCTTTTAAAATCCTATCCTTCCCAAAAAATAAACTTAAAATACCTATATTTTTTTCCTTTCCCTTTATTGCAAGCATAACTTCAAAAAATGTATTTCCTCTTGAAAAATAAACATTACTTTCTTTAAAAAAATCAGTTAATTCAGAATAATCATAAACAGTTCTTATTTTAAATTTGATATCATCCATCTTCTGCTTTTTTAAAACAAAATTTCTTCCATATTCATCAATAAGGTATATTCCTATTCTCTTCGGCGAAAAAAGATTTTCTGAAATATGAACTATTTTTTCAAGCATTATATCAAGAGATGAAAGAGAAACAATTGTTCTATTAAGTTCAAGGAGTGATTCAATAAGTTTTAGTTTTGATATTTCCTTTTCAAGTTTTTTAATTTTTATAACTTTTTGAATAACATCAACAAATCTCTCAATATTAAATGGTTTTTCAATAAAATCATCTGCTCCAAGTTTAATTGCTTTTACTATATTTTCAGTTGTCCCAAATCCAGTAAGAATAATCACAGGCAAATTTTCTTTCATTTCTTTAATTTTTCTCAAAAGTTCAAAACCATCAAAATCCGGAAGGAAAATGTCAAGAAGAACAATGCTAAAATCATTTTTCTCTATTTTTTCAAGTCCCTCTTTTCCAGTTGTAGAATAATCAATTTCATACCCAAGCGAACCCAGAATATTCTCAATAAGATTTATAATTTCTATTTCATCATCAATTATCAGAATTTTTCCCATTTTTTAAAAGTCCATATTTTTCAATTTTATATCTCAAAATCCTTCTTGTTGTTCTTAAAAAAATTGCTGTTTTCGTTTGATTATAATTATTTTCTTCAAGTGCCCTTTTAATTAAATTCTTCTCAAAATTTTCAACCTCTTCTTTTAAGGAAATAAAATCCTTCTTTCTTACCTTAAATTCTTCCGGTAAATCCTCTATATTTATTATATCATTTTGTGGGTTTAAAACAAAAATTCTTTCTATGAGATTTTTTAGTTCTCTGACATTCCCTGGCCATTCATAATTAAGAAATACTTCTTTGGCTTTTTCTGAAATTTTCTTTATTTTTGTGCGATATTTTTTACTGTAAAGGTCAATATAATATTCCAATAAAGGTATAATATCTTCCTTTCTTTCTTTCAAAGGAGGTATTTTTATTGGAACAACGCTCAATCTGTAGAAAAGGTCTTCTCTAAAATTTCCTTTTTTAATTTCCTCTTCAAGATTTTTTGAAGTAGCAGAAATTATCCTAACATCACTTTCTATAATTTCATTGCTTCCAAGACGAGAAAATTTTTTTTCTTCAATAAATCTCAAAAGTTTAACTTGAATATTTAAAGGTATCTCTCCAATTTCATCAAGGAAGATTGTCCCTGACCCTGCTATTTCTATTTTCCCCTTTTTACTTTTAAATGCATTTGTGAAAGCGCCCTTTTCATAACCAAATAATTCACTCTCAAATAATGTTTCTGGAATTGCAGCACAATGGATTGAAACAAATGGTTGTTCTTTTCTTGGGCTATTTTCATGAATATACCTTGCAATTAATTCCTTTCCAACACCCGTAGGTCCGGTGATTAAAACTGGAGAATCAGAAAATGAAACTTTTTTTGCAATTCCAATTATTTTTTCCATTGTTTCACTTGCATATATAATTTTTTCTACTGGATACTCTTTATTTATTTCTTCTTTTAAAATTTCTATATATGAAAGGAGATTTTTTGTTTTAAGAATTTTTTCAATTATTAAAATAATCTCTTCAACATCAAATGGCTTTGTAATATAATCAAGTGCTCCTGATTTCATCGCTTCAACAGCAGTTTTTACCTGAGATATAGCAGTAAGCATTATAACAGGTATTTCATGAAATCTTTTCCTTATTTCTTTTAAAAGTGTAATTCCATCAATATCAGGAAGTATAATATCAAGTATTATTAGGTCTGGTATTTCTTTCTCAAGTTGAACAATACACTCTTTTCCAGAATCGGCAAGAATAATTTTATATTTATCCTTAAGAGCAAATCTTAAAGATTCCCTTACACCAATTTCATCATCAACAACAAGTATCTTATTCATTTTAATGGCAAACTTATAATAAAAGTTTTTTCCTCTGGTGTAATTTCAAATTCAATTTTGCCATTATGAGATTCAACAATTTTCTTTGCAAGTAGAAGTCCAGTTGAAAATGGAGTTCTTAAATTAGGATTAAATGGCATAAAAATATCTTCTTTTTTTTCAATTTTTATTTTCTTCCCATTTTCACCAATAAGAATGTTTATAAAATTATCCTTTTCAACAATGTCAACATAAACATTCCCATTTTCTGAAATATCTTCTTTAATAAATTCAAAGATATAGTCAATTGCTTCCTTCATTCTTATAAAATCAATTTCTATATTATACCCTGGAATAATTCCATATTTTTTTGAAATTTCTCTATCTTTCAAAATCTCATTTAAAAATTCATTCAAGTCCACAAAACCCTTCTTTAGTTCTATTGTATCTGCAATTTTATTAATCCTGTCAATAATTTCGTTAATTTTTTTTATCTCCTGAAAGACAATATTTGAAAATTTTGTTCTAAATTCCTCATCTGAATACATCTGGGGAAGCATCTGTGCAAATGTATTTATTGCAACAAGAGGATTTTTCAATTCATGAGATAATTTAGAGGCGATATTTCCCCAATATTTATCCCTTTCAATCTCTTTTTCCTTTTTTTCAATTTCTTTTATATATGTCAAATCCTGAAAAATTCCAACAGCACCTATAATATTTCCTTTTTCATCTTTAATAACATTTATGCTCATACCAAGAATTGTTTTTGTTGGAATAAATTCAAATTCTTTTCTTGAAACTGATTCACCAAATATAAGTGCTCTTCTAATAAAATCTGCAATCTGAGAACCAACCTTTTCTATTTTTTCTCCTTTTATCTCATCATATTTAACCTTTAATAATTTTGCCCCATATTCATTTAAAAGGATTATTCTCCCTTCCTTATCAACGCCGATAATACCTGCTGATAAATTCTTAAAAAGTGTTTCCTGATATTCTTTCTGCCATTTAATCTCATTATAGAGAAAGAAATTATCAAAAACAATTGCAAGATAATCTGAAAGTAAAGAAAGTTTTGAAATTTCTTCAACCTTAATCTTCTCATCTATAATTTTTTCTCCAAGCATCATTAAACCAATAAATTTACCTGAAAATGTCTTTAATGGAATTATAATTGAAAAATTAAATATAGAAGCAAAATTTTTAAATTCAAAATCAACATATTTTTCTTTTAAATTCAAAATTTTATTCTCTTTAAGAAACCATTTTATAATAGAACTCTCAAAATCAATTTTTATTTCTTTTAAAATATTTTCATCTATTCCAAAAGAAGCATAAACTTTAAAAATTCCTCTGTCATTGAGTAATATTGCCATTGAACCAAAATGAAAGAATTTTCTTAAAACCTTCAAAATTTCATAACAAATTTTATTAATATCTGAGAAGTTTTCTGCAATTTCCTGAAAAATATTCTGAAAAAAATCACTTTCTATACTTTCCTTTTCTATTACAAATTCCTCCTCTTTCTGTTTTATCGCTTTTTCTTTTTTATAAATAAAATTCATCCATTTTTCAGCCCTTTCCACAACATGTCTTATTTTTTCATAAAGAAATTGCTTTTCAACAACATAGAATATATCTTTTTGAAGTATTTCTCTTGCTTTTTTATCATAAAATGAAATTAAAGGGACTATAAGTAATTCTTCGTTTTCCTCAATTAATTTATCTATCAGTTCACATACATCTATTTCAGGCAAAAAGGTATCAATAATTACCAAAAAAGGATTTCTTTCACTTATTTTAATAATCGCTTCTTTTGGACCTACTCTTTCAACAAAATAATCTCTTAAAATAATTCTTATTGTATGAATAATGCTTTCATCATCAGTGATTACCATTAAATACTTCATTTAAAACCCTCTTCTTAGGTAATAAAACAGAAACCTTTGTCCCTTCACCTTCTTCACTTTCAACTCTTACTTTTCCTTTGTGTTCTTCAACTATACTTAAAACAATTGAAAGTCCAAGTCCAGTTCCTTTGATTTTAGTTGTAAAAAATGGGTCAAAAATTTTATTCATAATCTCCTTTTTAATTCCACATCCATTATCAATTATCAAAACCTCTACATCTTCTTCCTTTTCATCCAATATAACTTCAATTTTTCCATTATTACTGTTAATTGCCTCAAAACTATTAACAAGTAAATTCATAAATACCTGTTTCAATTTTTCTCTATCTCCAATTATTATAACATCTTTTTCAGGAAAATCTGTCTTAATTTCTACTTTTTTATCTACAAACTGATATGAAACAAGATTAATAGTTGATTTAATAATATCTACAATATTAACCTCTTCAAGTTTCTTAATTCTGGGGCTTGAAAAAAGTAAAACCTGCTCAACAAGATTATTAATTCTATTTATCTCCTCAAAAATTAGTTTTGAGTAAACTTCTCTAAATTCAGGGTCATCAAATCTTGTTGGTAAAAGTTGAGCAAATGTTTTTAAAGAAGTTAAAGGATTTTTTATTTCGTGAGCAAGACCTGCTGCCATAACTCCAAGTGCTGCAAGTCTCTCATTCCTTTTTATTTCTTCTTCAAGTTGTTTTACCTTTGTTACATCAGAAAAAATAACCTGAACCCCAAGAAGTTTTCCATTTTCAAAAATTGGAACAACTAATGTATAAAGTATAAGATTTTTCCCATCAATTTTAATTTGCAGTTCTTTTTCTGTTATTGTCTTATCCAGTCCATAAAGTTTATTTTTAAAATCCTTTATTATTTCAGATGGTAAAATTTCGTAAAAACTTTTCCCAAGAACATCCTCCTCTTTTTTATTAAAAATTCTCTCCATCTGCAAGTTAAATATTGTTATCTTCCCATTTTTATCAAAACTGATAACACCAAAAGGAGAATTATCAAGTAAACTTCTCATATATGTATTAACTTCAGAAATTCGGTGATATAGTTTAATATTTTCAATTGCAATTCCTATCTGATAACCGAGATTTATAAGAATTAACTGGTCTCTATATGAGAAAACACTCTTATCAAATTTTTGTTTGAGAAATATAACTCCTTTTATAACTCCTTTTTCTTCAATGCCAACAGCAACTTCATAACCAATTTTCTCAAATTCTTTAACAATATTCTTTTTTTCAGGATATATCATTTCAACCCTTTTTTCTTCATCTCTTATAAGTATTTTTGGTTTTTTTAGAACATCAAAAAATAGAGAATTCTTATCAAATATAACATTCACATTTTCGGGAAGGTCTTCATCCTCAAATGGAAAATCATTTTTATCTCTGAATAAAAATAGAATTTCTTTTGGAATATTAAGATAAAAAGAAAGTGTGTCCATTAGATTTTCAAAAATTTCTTTTGGACTTGAAAAAGAAAATAATATTTCAAAAATTTTCTGGGTTAAAATTTCAATATCATATTTCAACATTCTTGCTTTCAAAAATCTTCTCAATTTTTCTCTCAAAGGAATAAAAAGCATTGCAACCAGAAAACCACTTAAAATTATTGACCAATTTCCTAAAGAGAATCCAAAAAAGGAAGCAAGAGAATTTATGATATTGATTGAAAGATAATAAATTAAAAAAAGAGAAACTGATAAAAGGAGATAGAGGGAAATTGCCTGATAAACAAGAACAACATCCATTATTTTATATTTTGCTATTCCATAAATTATTATTGCTGACATAAT
>Ga0209225_1000090_pt1 | contig 98874 bp, 109 predicted proteins | sample WasSprMetagenome_FD_184732 | JGI IMG/M metagenome (GOLD analysis project Ga0209225, IMG submission 184732) | Sulfidic aquatic microbial communities from Washburn Spring, Yellowstone National Park, USA - WS (SPAdes) (version 3) | ecosystem: Environmental > Aquatic > Thermal springs > Hot... | reverse complement strand
TAAGGGAGAGACTTGGAGGAGAGCTTGGGCTTATGTATCAAGACGGTGGTCTCCCGGTTAGCGGATTCGTGCGGATGATAGACCCCGCGAACTGGGACCAAATAGCCAGGGAATTCCTGATTCCGGAGGAATAAAACCTCAAAAGGGCCCATCGAGAAATTGGTCGATGGGTCCTTTAACGTCCGATACCAAGGTATAGGAATCCTGCCTTTTGGGCTTCTTCTGGCTCGAAAAAGTTTCGGCCGTCAAAGAGAATGGGGGTTCGCATAACTAAAGCCAATCTCCTAAGGGATAACTTTCGATATTGAGGCCAGGCAGTAACCAGAAGAAGGGCATCGGCCCCTTTTGCCATCTCATATGGATCATCCACGAACTCCACTTCAAGTCCTTGTAAGACCTTCCGGGCATTATCCATCGCCACCGGATCATGTGCCCTCACGTGGGCCTCTCTTTGAAGCAACATGTGAATGATATCGATAGAAGGCGAATCCCGCACGTCATCAGTACCGGGTTTAAAAGCCAGCCCCAGGATGCCTATTATCCTTCCCCTGACCCCCTTTAAGACCTCTTGAAGCCTCTCAACCGCCCTTTCCCTTTGTCGATAATTCACCTCCCGAGCAGCCTCTACTAACCGCATGGGACAAGAAAGTTCCTTTCCCATGGCCACTAAAGCTGCGGTATCTTTTGGAAAGCAACTCCCTCCCCATCCAAGCCCTGCCTCTAAGAATCGAGGACCGATACGAGGATCAAGGCCGATGCCTCTGGCCACTTCCGTCACATCGGCCCCTACCTTTTCGCAAAGTGAGGCTATTTCGTTAATGAAACTTATCTTCATGGCCAAAAAGGCATTAGCCGCATATTTGATCATCTCCGCACTGATCGGGTCCGTGGTTATAAAAGGAGGGAGATCATAACCCTCGGGTCGCGGCAAAAAGGGAGGCGGTTCGAAAGTCTGTTCCAAAATAGGCCGGTAGAGCCTTCGCAAAATATCCACGCTTTCGGGCTCTCTGCTTCCCACCACGATCCTGTCTGGATAAAGCATGTCCTTGAGGGCGGAGCCTTCCCTTAAGAATTCGGGATTGGAAGCCACATTCACCCTTATGTTATTTTTGGGCTTTCTCGCGTTAATCACTTGTTCCACTATGTAAGCCACTCTTCTATTGGTACCAATGGGGACGGTGGATTTTATCACCAGGGTATAGGTCCGTCCTTCCGATAATCCCTCCGCAATCTCTCGGGCCGCGTTTTCCACATATCGGAGGTCAGTCTGCCCATTGGGTTTACTCGGTGTTCCTACCGCGATCATTATCACCTCCGAATCGCTCACCCAAGGCACAGGATCATCCGTGAAGGTCAAGTTATCCTTACAAAGTTCCATAAGCTCTTCCAAACCGGGTTCGTAAATGGGGCTCTTAAAGGATTGGATCAACCTGAGCTTTTCCCTATCCTTCTCCACCCCCACCACTTTATGGCCTATATAAGCAAGGGTCACCGCCGTAGTTAACCCCACATAACCGGTTCCTATTATGGTGACCTTCATCGGTTACCCCCTCTTTTTGGTTTTCAGATTAAGGATGATTAACCCCAAAAGGGAGATGAGTATGAAAATCCTGGCCACCCATAAGCTCCAAGAAGTGACGGCTAAAACTTGGCCCATCTTGCTTAAAGCCCAAAGATATAATATCACCAACAAAAACCCTCCGGAGATTCCGAAAAGAACGTAAACCATTGGCCTTGGAACCCGAAGGAAGGAATCCCTCTCCAACTCTTCTTTAAACCTATCGGGTCCCCATATCCAAACGAAAAACAAGACCTCCAAAAAGGCGAAAAGCACCAACAAGAAAGTCCCGGCCCAAAAATCAAGCTCATCTATAAAACCCGGAACAAAAGCCGAGCAGAAGCTACCCACACTTATGGCCGACATGGTGACCAAAACCGCTTTTCGATGCCCCCATCCCAATTCGTCCTCAAAAAAGGCTATAAGAGGTTGGGCTAAGGCCAAGGAAGAGGTAATGGCGGCGATGAAAAGGAGGAAAAACCACAGGAAGGACAAAAGGAACCCAAAAGGAAGGGAAAATAAAACCGCAGGCATGCTTACAAATCCAATCCTAAAAGTACCTTCCGCGGCCAGTGCCCCTATAGAAGAAGCCCCAAACAGGGCAAAGGCAGCCGGTATGGCTATACAACCTCCAAGGCCTATCTCCGCTATCTCATTCAAGGCCGCTGTCCAAAGCCCCACTTTTACTATGTCCTCCTTGGGCCTTGAGTAACTGGCATAAACTGCAATGCACCCCATGCCCAATGAGAGGGTGAAAAAGATCTGCCCTGCCGCCTCAATCCAAACTTGAAAGTCCTTGAGTTTGGGAAAATCAGGTTTAAACATAAAAACTAACCCCTCAAGCCCCTTCCACCCTCCTAAGGATAAGGAAAAGACAGCAAGAAAACACCCCACCCCAAAAAGCAATGGTAACCCCACTTTAGCCACCAGTTCTATTCCCTTGCTGATCCCCCTTAAAAGGACCCAAAAATTAAGAAGAAGGGTTAAAACCAAAAAGAATACGGCCCAGGAAGAAGGACTCACATAAGCCCGGAAGGCGTTAAGGAAATACTCCAGGGAAATCCTTTCTGGGTAAAAGGCTTTGAATAAGGATAAAAAACTATAACCTAAGGTCCAGGATTCTATGTAAAGGTAATAAGTGGCGATCAAAAAAGGGATCAAAACCCCGAGGCTTCCGATAGTTTTAACAACCTGACTCTCTTTAAAGAAAACGCCGAATATCCCAATCATGGACCCTCGTCCCTTTTCCCCAGCCGTCCTTCCCACAACCCATTCGAGTATCATAAGGGGTAAACCCAGGAGGAATAAACTTAAAATATAAGGCACCATAAAGGCGCCTCCCCCATAAAGGGCCACCTTAGAGGGAAAACGCAATAGATTTCCAAGCCCAATGGCATTACCTGCTGCCGCCAGGATCAACCCGACCCTTGAAGTCCATCTTTCTCGCGTGCCTCCCACCTCCATAGCTCCTTTTTATCGTAAGCCTTTAACACAAGCCTCTTTCCCCTTCAAGATCGTAAAAGTAGACCTCGTCTCGAATTTTATATAAATTTTTATCAAAATGAACCAAGAACCTTCTTATGTTCAACTTTATCATTCCGGCCAACTGGAGGAGCGACTGAAGCTCCTAAAGGAGATACTCCAAAGCTGCCGACTTTGTCCCCGTCAATGCCAAGTAAACCGACTTAAGGGAGAAAAGGGCTACTGTAAAGCCCCTTATGAACTCACGGTCTCCAGCGCTTTCCCTCACTTCGGCGAAGAACCGCCCCTGGTGGGACTCTATGGATCGGGCACTATATTTTTAACCCATTGTAATTTACGTTGCGTATTTTGCCAAAATTACGAAATAAGCCACTTAGGCGAAGGCGAGACCATTACTCCCAAGGACTTAGCAAAAATCATGCTTTACCTTCAAAACCAAGGTTGTCATAATATTAATTTCGTTACGCCTACCCATTACGTTCCTCAAATAGTAGAAGGCTTAAAGTATGCTATTGAAAGTGGATTAAACGTACCTTTAGTCTATAATTGTGGTGGATACGAATCATTAGATGTAATAAAAATTCTGGAAGGAATTTTCGATATTTACATGCCTGATATAAAGTTTTTTGATCCAGAACTTGCAAAAAAATATTGTAATGCTCCTGATTATCCAGAAGTAGTTAAGAAAGTAGTTAAAGAGATGCATAGACAGGTAGGGGATTTGTTAATAGATAATAATGGAATTGCTTATCGGGGATTATTGATAAGGCACTTAGTTATGCCTAATTGTTTAGAAGATACAATAGAGATATTGCGCTTCATAGCCAAAGAAATATCCTTGCACTCTTATGTGAACATAATGAATCAATATCGTCCTCTTTATTTGGCTCATCGTTATCCCGAAATTGCAAGACGTATAAGTTTAAAAGAATACCTTTCTGCCTTACAGATGGCTAAGGAATTCGGTTTATATCGGGGATTTCCCTTGCCGTGACCCCTTATTAAGAGGTCACGGCGAAGGGAGTTATTTTATGGCTTCTCTTAAGTTTTTCCCCACCTTAAATTTGGGAACCTTAACCGCAGGGATGGTTATCTCTTGGCCCGTTCGAGGGTTTCTCCCTTTACGGGCAGCCCTCTGAGCTACCATGAAGGTACCGAAACCGGGCAAGGCCACTTTATCTCCTGCCTTGAGGGCTTCGGTTACCACATTTATAAAGGCGTTTATCGCCCTTTCGGCAGCGGTCCTGGGTATTTTGGCTTCGTCTGCTACTTTGGCCACCAAATCTGCCTTTTTCATGGGTCCTCCTCCTTAAAGATTTTTTATTTTAAAAATTATATTCTCCCCTTTCCGTGTGGCTTTTTTATTATCATAAAAATCGAGCATTGACAAGGCCTTTTTGAATTTCAAAATGGCCGGTTTATTCCAAATGAAAAGCCCCCTTTATTATCTCTATGACCGGTTCATCCCCATAAAGTTCCAAGCTCACCACGTCGAACCTCACGGGTACTTTTCCGTATAATCGGTGGGTTTGTAAATAATGAAGGGCCACCTGGACCAATTTTTTGATTTTTCTGTTGGTAACTGCCTCATAGGGCGAACCATAGACCTTAGACCTTCTCGCCTTGACTTCCACAAACACGAGTGTTCCTTTTTCTTCGGCGATTAGGTCTATTTCGCCGTAATGGCACCGGTAATTCCTTTCAAGGATCCTATAGTTGGATCTCTCGAGAAATGCCTCTGCCAACCTTTCGGCTTCTTCTCCGAATCTTCTTTTATTCACCCACGCCCCTAAAATTCCTTCTATGGATAGGGGAAGGACCGAATTGCTTTAAGGCTTGGCGATGTTCCCTGGTGGGATAACCTTTGTGACGATCAAAACCGTATTGGGGAAACAACTTATGATAACGCTCCATAATCCGATCGCGGGTGACTTTGGCCAAAATTGAGGCAGCTCCTATAAGTGGACATTGAGCATCCCCGTTGATAAGGGGGATCTGAAGCATATCAAGTTCGGGAATGAGATGTGGACCATCCACCATGAGGATCTTGGGCCTTAGCTTGAGTTTTAAAACTGCTCTTTGCATCGCCCGTAAAGAAGCATTTAGGATGTTTATCCTCTCGATAATCCTCGGCCCCACCGAAGAAACGGCCCATGCTCGAGCTCGGGAGATAAGGTACGCGTAAAGCTCCTCTCGAACTCGGGGACTCAAGGCTTTAGAATCCCTTATCTGGGGGATCAACTCCTTAGGATCGATAATAATAGCAGCTGCTACCACTGGACCGGCTAACGGCCCTCTTCCTGCCTCATCGATCCCGGCGCAAAGACCTTCTTGGCAGTATTCAAACCCCTGGCACTTATCCGGAGCGCATAGAGATTTACTTTCGCTCTTTGATCCTGGCACTTTTTCCAGTTCTCTCCCTAAGGTAATAAAGCCTAGCCCTTCTCACCTTTCCACGCCTTACGATCTCGATTTTCTCAATATTGGGAGAATGGAGGGGAAAGATCCTCTCCACCCCTACCCCATAAGAGACCTTTCTCACCGTAAAAGTGGCCCTTGTCCCTCCCCCTCTCTTTCTTATTACAACCCCCTCGAACACATGGGTTTTTTCCTTCTCTCCCTCAGGAAAACGGTAGTAAACCCTCACCGTATCCCCTGGCCAGAACTCCGGAATCTCTGGTTTTAAATATTCCTTCTCCACCTCACGAATCATCTCCTTCATCCTAACACCTCCCAAATAGCCTATCGATAATGATCGCCGCCGCTGTGCGGACTGAAAGATGATTATACCCTTTTCCCTCTATCGGTTCCAGTACCATATCACAGGACATTATCAACTCCCGAGTAAGTCCCCATCCCGTTCCGAAGATCAAAAGAAAAAGCCCTCCCTTCTTCATCTCCTCTTTTAAAGCCTTATACCCTATAACTTTCGGCCACCTTTTCGCGCTTGTGGCAATCATCGTGGGCCTCTGCCGGAATTTCGCCTGAAGATCGGAAACTACATCCTCCAAAGTTGGGCTGAACTTTACATTCTCTAAAGCCAACTTCCTCAAAGGATTAAAGGAAGCTCCTGGTCCCTCGCGCCAATATTTGACCATCCTCTCCCCAAGTTCGATCTGGGAGGATAAAGGGGTTACTATGTAAACGCCACCAAGGCCATAGGTTTTACATAGCCTACCGAGGTCATGAATATCAATGGTAGTCAAAGCGGTGGCGATCACGTTGCCCTTCCGATCGTAAACAGGCCAATGTAAAAGTGCTAAAAAGACCCTCTCAACTTCCATTTTCCAAGGCCAATAGATATCTTCTGTCCTCTTCTCTTAATCTCGCCCTTTTTAAAAGATCAGGACGCCTTACCCAGGTCCTAAAAAGGGCCTCTCTTCTGCGCCACTTTTCTATCTCCCTATGATTGCCCGAAAGCAAAACCTCAGGCACTTTTTTCCCTTCAAAAAAAGGGGGACGCGTATATTGGGGATACTCCAACAAGTCCTCACTGAAGGACTCCTCTTGAGCGGATTCAGCCCGATGCAAGGCGCTTGGCAAAAGTCTGACTACACAATCTATTATCACTAAAGCCGCAAACTCCCCTCCCGTCAATACATAATCCCCTATCGAGATCTCCTCGTTTACATACCCCTTCACCCTCTCGTCAATCCCCTCGTAACGACCACAAACAAGGGCCAGCTTCTTAAACTTGGAAAGCCTTCGGGCACTGCTTTGAGAAAAAGTTATACCTTGAGGAGTAAGCAATATAAACCAGATTTTGGGATCTTGTTCCAATAAAAACTTTATAGCCCGCGTCACCGGTTCGGGTTTCATTATCATGCCTTGCCCACCACCATAGGGATAGTCATCGGTAGTCTTATGTCTATCGAACGCAAAATCGCGAATATTGATCGCCTCAACCCGAAACACACCGTTTTCCATCGCCTTGCCTAATACGCTAAATTTTAACGGTTGAAGTACCATCTCTGGGAAAAGCGTTAATACGTAAAAGACCATTCTTATTAATACTCCTCAGGAATCTTAACGATCATCTTGCGTTCTTTTAGGTTAATTTCTTTAATAACATCATTTGAAGCCTGCAGCATTATTTCTTTCTTTGGGCCCTTTATTTCGTAGACATCATTACTGCCAGTAGAAAATATATTAACCACTTCTCCCACATACTCACCTTCTTCAGTAAAAACCTTAAGTCCGATTATATCCGCGTAATAATACTCCCCCTCTTCTAAAGGCGGAAGATCGTCGCGATGTACATAAATACTACTTTGTGACCACCTTTCGGCAGCATCTCGATCATTAATTCCTTCTAAAGTCAAAATCACATTTCCCTTACTTATCGAGACTTGTTTTACTTTAAATGGTCTAAAAATACCTCTCCTCTGATCCAAAAGGAACAATCGATGGTAATTTAAAATAAAGAGGGGATCGGGATTAAAATACCTAATCCTCAGATCCCCTTTTCTACCATGTGGTCGCAGGACCTTGCCTATTAAGATAAAATCCTCAAAGGTATCTTCCTTATTCAATGATCTCTAAAACTACCCTCTTGTTATTTTTGCTTGAAGCCGCGCTTAATATGGTTCTCATAGCTCTGGCTGTGCGTCCTTGTTTGCCTATTATTTTGCCGAGATCCTCTTTGGCCACTGAGAGTTCAATGACCGAAGTTTTCTCGCCCTGGATCTCCGTAACCTTTACTTGTTCAGGATGATCCACCAAAGATTTGGCGATCGTTTCGATGAGATCCTTAAGCTGCATCCTCCTCCTCCTTTTATATTTTTATGCCTCTAACCTGATCCCCGCCCTTTTTAAAAGCCCTGCAACCGTATCGGTCAATTGAGCTCCTTTACGGAGCCATTGACTTAGCCTCTCTTTATCGACCTCCACCAGAGGAGGATCCTGTAAAGGATCGTAAACCCCCAGCTTCTCAATGAACTTCCCATCCCTTGGAGACCGCGCATCGGCTACTACTATTCGATAAAACGGACGATGCCTCGCACCATACCGCGAAAGTTTGATCTTCACCATCTCCTTCCTCCTTTTACTGAAAAACCCCGAACCATTTCTTCCTTCTCATCGTTTTCATTTCCCTCAAGAGCTTTCTTACCATCTCAAATTGTCTCAGCAATTGATTAACCTCCTGTATGGTCGTACCACTACCTCTTGCAATCCTTCTTTTTCGACTAGCGTTTATTATATGCGGTTTTCGTCTTTCTTCAATAGTCATCGAGTTTATTATGGCTTCCATCCTACGGATCTTATTATAATCCACTTTTACCTCATCCTTAAGGACCTTGGGAAGTCCCGGGATTAGTTTTAACAAACTTTCCAAATTCCCCATCTTCCTCAACATACGCAAATATTGGCGAAAGTCTTCAAAATCGAAGCGGTCTTCCCTGAGCTTCTGCTCCAGCCTTTTTGCCTCCTCTTCCTCTATTACCCTTTGGGTCTTCTCTATCAAAGTCAGTACATCCCCCATGCCCAAAATGCGTGAAACGATCCGATCCGGATAAAATGGCTCAAGTGCCTCAAGCCCCTCGCCGACTCCTATGAGTTTTATGGGCTTCCCAGTCACAGCCTTAATGGAAAGAGCTGCCCCCCCTCGGGCGTCGCCATCCAATTTGGTCAATATGATGCCGGTGATCCCCACTGCTTCTTCAAATCCTTGAGCCACGTTTAGGGCGTCCTGTCCGGTCATGGAATCAACCACAAGAAGCACCTCATTAGGTTTAATCCTTTCTTTTAATTTCCTCAGCTCCTCCATAAGCTCCCGTTCTATATGTAAAGTCCCCGCCGTATCCACTATTAAAGGGGAAAATCCCTTTTGACTGGCCTCCTTTTTGACGTTTTCGAAAAGTTCAAAAGGATCAGAGGAACCTTTGAAACATATAACCCCTATCTTTTCCGCTAATTTCTCAAGCTGTTCGAAAGCAGCAGGCCTTCGAGCATCAAGGGATAAAAGAGCGGGTTTATAACCTTCTCTTTTAAACTTTAAACCGAGTTTCGCCGCCGTGGTGGTCTTCCCTGAACCTTGAAGACCTATCAACATCAAAATCGCCGGATTTCCTTTTAAATTAAGGGCAGTATCCCCACCCATAAGGGAGATAAGCTCCTCTTTCACGATCTTTATAACCTGCTGAGCAGGGGTCAAGCTTCTCATAACCTCTTGGCCCACTGCCCTTTCTTTCACTTTCTCGAGAAACTCCTTGACTACCTTATAATGCACATCTGCCTCAAGCAGAGCCAAACGAACCTCCCTCAACGCCCCTGTCACATCTTCTTCGGTTAATTTGCCTTTTTTCCTCAATTTATCGAAGACAAGCTGCAAACGTTCACTCAACCTCTCAAACATCACATCTCTCCTCAAAATCCGGCTTAATTAACTCTTTGAATTTTATTAAACAATGAGAACCCAATCCAAAAAAAAATTGGTGGAGGCGGCGGGAATCGAACCCGCGTCCGAGGGTAATTCGAAAGGGACTTCTACATGCTTAGCCTGTGTTTAACTTTCGCCAAGAAGCCCCCCACAGGCAGGATCACTTCTTGGCTAGCTCATCAAAGGTCACCCTTGCCTATGAGCCTCAGCAAGGGCCTAGCTCATGTTCCTGACGCCCTATGAGACCCATGAGCCAGTCTCATAGGACGTTGGCTGCGCCTTAGGCAGCCAAGGCATACTCATAAGAGTCGGCACTTGTATTTACCCCACTGTTTAACGAGGAGTGGGACCTCGGCATGCTTTCTCCTTTCTCCTTACCCCCGTCGAACCCTTTTCGCCCCCCTTTCTTAAAACTTAAATCTTTTATAATCCCTTTCAAACTCCTTTTCAAGGGCTTTACGTTTCAGTTCTTCTCGTCTATCGTATATTTTTTTGCCTCTGGCTAAAGCCAATTCCACTTTCGCTTTTCCTCGGCGAAAGTAAATGCTCAAAGGTATGAGGGTATATCCTTTTTGTTGGACTTTTCCTATGAGCTTTTTTATCTCCCTCTTATGGAGTAGCAATTTCCTGGGCCTCAACGGATCGTGGTTGAATCGATTCCCATGAGCATAAGGGCTTATGTGAACGTTTAAAAGGTAGACCTCCCCATTTTCTATCTGGGCGTACCCATCCTTGAGGCTGACCCTTCCCTCCCGAAGGGCCTTGACTTCCGAGCCTTGTAACGCTATGCCCGCCTCGTAGGTCTCTTCGATAAAATACTGACTCTGGGCTTTTCTGTTTTGGGCCACTATCTTTTTGGTATCCTCAGGACTCCTTTTCATCTCGATTCTCATTAAAGGAAGGCAAAAGCGCCTTTACAAAGGCCTCGGCCGAAAAATCCATCAGGTCTCCTAGGCCTTCTCCCACTCCTATAAACCTTATGGGAAGACCGAGCTCTTTGGCAACAGCCACCAATATCCCCCCTTTCGCGGTACCATCCAATTTGGCGAGGGCAATCCCATCGATACCTACTTCTTGATGGAAGGTCTTGGCTTGAATGAGGGCATTTTGACCATTTGTGGCATCAAGGACAAGCAGGGTCTCTTGAGGAAATACGGGGTCTATCTTCTTTAAGACCTTCTTTATTTTTTTGAGCTCCTCCACAAGCCCTTCTTTGGTATGAAGCCTTCCTGCGGTGTCTATCAAAAGCAGATCGTAACCCTTCGCCATAGCTGAAGAAAGGGCATCATAAGTTACCGCCGCGGGATCAGAACCCTGTTGGTGTTTTATTAAAGAAGCCCCTGCCCGCTTGGCCAGTATCTCCAGTTGCTCAATAGCCGCTGCTCGGAAGGTATCGGCCGCAGCTACCATCACCTTCTTGCCTCTTGAGACGTACTTATAAGCCAATTTGGCCAAAGTGGTGGTCTTCCCCACCCCATTCACCCCCACGAAGAGCACCACCATCGGCTTTTTCCCATCCTTAATTTCAAAGGGGGCTTCGTAGGGTTTTAAAAGCTTGATCAAAAGGTCCCTTAAAACCTCGTAAAGCTCGGAAACGTCCTTTACGCCTCTTCTTCTGGATTCCTCTTGAAGCTCCTTTATGAGTTCCTGTGTCGCTTTAACCCCCATATCCGCTTCGATAAAGACCTCCTCAAGTTCCTCCCACGGAGGAGTCTCTAAAGCCCGAGAAGAACTTAAGAGCCCTTTCAGTTTGGTGAAAAGGGTCTTTAAGAACATCTTAAGCCTCTTGGGCCAAAAGGGCAGCTCCCAAAGCGCATACTATTTGCGGTTCAAAGTAAACCGTCAAGGGCATTTTGATTTCTTCCTCCAATGCCCTTACAACGCCTACATTCTTCGCCACCCCTCCGGTCAGTACCACTTGGGGCTTTGGCCCCCCTATGCGTTCCAGGAGTCCAACAGTCCTTTTCGCTATGGCCTTATGGACCGCCCGGAGTATCTCCTCCACCTGTTCACCTTGAGACACCAGCGATACCACTTCGCTTTCGGCAAAAACGGTGCATATGCTGGATATGCTCAGGTCCTTCTTGGCCCGAAGGGATATCTCCCCCATTTTATCAAGCTCTACCCCTAAAGCCCTCGCCATAACCTCCAAAAACCGGCCGGTCCCCGCGGCACATTTGTCGTTCATGTCAAATTCCACCACTTGTCCTTTTTCGTTAATCCTTATCACTTTGGTATCCTGTCCCCCAATGTCAATAACGGTTCGGGCTTCCGGAAAGAGATAATGAACCCCTCGGGCCAAACAGGTTATCTCGGTAACCTTTTTATGCGCAAAATCCACTATTCCCCGCCCAGCGCCGGTGGCCACTATCCTCTTAACTCCGTCCCTCTTGACCCCCGAAAATATCAAGGCCTTCTCCAAAGCCACAGAGGCCGCTTCGTAACTCGAACCCCCGGTAAGGATTATGGAATAACCCAATATTCCCCTTTGTGGGTCGTAAACGAGGGCTTCGGTAGTTATGGAACCTACGTCAATGCCTACAGTGATCATTCGTTCTTCCATTGTGGCTGCCTCTTTTGTACAAAGGCTTCAAGCCCTTCATTAGCGTCATGGGTCTTCATTAGGGTGTGTTTGTAAATGAATTCGTTATTCTGAAGGGCGGTTTCAAAATCTACATTTAAACTGGCCAAAATGGCCCTCTTGGTAATCCTCAATACTATTCCGCTCTTTTCGGTAAGCCTCTTAAGGAACTTCTCCACCTCTTCTTCAAACTTATCATCGGGTACCACCACGTTAACGAGACCCAACTTTTCGGCTTCTCTGGCCGAGATTACATCCCCAGTAAGGATTAACTCCATGGCCTTTTTCATCGGTATAATCCTGGGCAAATAAGAATTCGCAACCGGAGGATAAACCCCTACTTTTATTTCGGGCTGTCCGAGCTTGGCCGATTCGCTAGCTATCACCATATCGCAGAACATAACGATCTCACAACCCCCTCCTAATACGTGTCCCCTCACCGCAGCAACCGTAGGGATCTCCAAAGTAGCCATAACTCGGAAGATGTCATGAAAGACTTCTATCATCTCCTCCATCTTCTCACCCATATGATCCTTCACGTCGACCCCAGTGGAAAAAGCCTTTTCCCCAGTACTAGTGATAAGTAGAACCTTCAACTCCTTCTGACGAGCCCTTACATCCTTTAAAGCATCCACCATCTCGCGCATGGTAGGTATGTCTAAGACATTGTAAGGAGGCCTGTTGATCACGATTCTAGCAACCTGATCCTTTATTTCGTATAAAATGTTTTGATAATGGTGAGTCATAGCTCCCTCCTTTTTTGAGAAAGATATCACAAATAAGCCTCCTAATTCAACCTATATTTACAAAGGTTAACCTTTCTCCCAGTCTTTTAATGACAATATCCCGTAGAGCTTTGTGCCTCTGGAGAGTTGGATCTTGCTGGACTAATTTAAAGGCCTCTCTTCTCGCGAGGAAAAAGAGCTCTAAATCTCGAGGAAGTTCTACCACTTTAAATTTGGGTATACCCCATTGTTTTGTACCCAATATTTCTCCAGGCCCCCTCAAAATGAGGTCCGCTTCGGCTATTTTGAAGCCATCGCGGTTTTCTTTCATAAAGTTTAGCCTTTTTTCCGCCTCTTCACTCAGTTGACCTCGGGCTACAAGGAGACAATAAGAAGGATAAGGTCCCCTTCCAACCCGTCCCCTTAACTGATGTAACTGAGCAAGACCAAACCTTTGGGCCTCTTCCACAAGCATAACTGTAGCGTTAGGTACATCGATACCCACCTCTATCACAGTTGTTGAAACCAATACTTGGATTTTATTCTCTTTGAAGTCCCTCATAATTCTCTCTTTCTCTTGAGGCCTCATTTTTCCGTGGAGAAGTCCAATTCTCCATTGGGGATATTTCCTTTTGAGCTCTCGGAACCCTTCCTTTACATTTTTGGTGTCCGTTTCCTCCGATCCCTCTATAAGGGGATATACCACATAACCCTGATGGCCCTTCTTCACTTCCTCCTCCAGTATCTGGTAAGCCCTTTCCCTCTCGTTTTCCCGAAAGATATGGGTTTCGATGGTGCTTCTCCCTTCTGGCATCTCATCAAGTATGGATATCTCCATATCCCCATAAAGGGTTAAGGCCAACGTTCGGGGAATGGGGGTGGCGGTCATCACTAAAAGGTGGGGATTTGGTCCTTTCTGATAAAGCCTACCCCGTTGTATGACCCCAAAACGGTGTTGCTCATCGATCACGGCGAACCCCAACGCCTTGAAACTCACCCCCTCTTGGATAAGGGCATGGGTTCCCACTATTATTTGGATTCGGCCTTCGGAAATATCCCTTAAGGCCTTTTCCCTTTCACTACCCCTTATTTTGGAGGTCAAAAGCGCAACTTTTAGTGGAAGTCCTTTTGTCAGGTTGAGAACCGTCTCAAAATGTTGTTCGGCCAGGATCTCCGTAGGAGCCATTATGGCCGCTTGATAACCGTTCTCTATAGCGATCAAGGCTCCACAAAGGGCAACGACCGTTTTCCCGCTTCCCACATCGCCTTGAAGAAGGCGATACATGGGATGGGGTTTAGAAAGATCCGCCTTTATCTCTTCGATGGCTTTCTTTTGGGCCTGAGTAAGGGAGAAGGGAAGAGCCTGGATGAACTGATCGAGCATCTTTAAATCGGTTGTATTTAAGATTATCCCGGGAGTCCTCTTTAAACCCTCTTTCCTCAAAGCTATGCCAACCTCTAAGAGGAATAACTCTTCGAAGGCGAGCCTTTTATGGTAAGGGGAAGTTCGGTCCGTCAATTCCCTTAGATATTTAGAACTTGAAGGGAAATGAATTTCCAAAATGGATTCGGAAAAGGAAGGTAGATCAAGGCCCACTTCGATTTCCAGGGGAACACAAGTTTTCGCCCGGGTGGCGTATTCATTTACAATTTTATACATGAGAGAACGCATCCTTCTTTGTTTTAGATTCTCCGTTTGAGAATAAATTGGCACAATCCTTCCGAAATGTAAGCTCTGCTCTTTATCCTCTTGGATGATCTCTATATCGGGATGATGAATCTCCTTTTGCTCAAAATATCCCTTTATCTCCCCTGAAAACATGAGCTTTGTTCCTACTTTTAGGATCCTTTTGAGATAATCCCATCCTTGAAACCATTTGGCCAAGATGAAGCCCGTCCCGTCACTCAATAAGACCTCTAAGACCTTTTTGCTGCTTTTTGGATAGGTGACCTCTTCCACTTTAAGGACTTGACCGAAAGCGGTAACCCATTCCCCGGGTTTGATTTGAAAGAACTTTTTTAGATCCTTTCGGTTCTCGTACCTTAGAGGCAAGTTCATTAAGGCATCCCAAACGGTCTTTATGCCTTTTTTCTCCAGCAAACGGGCAATTTTAGGACCTACTCCCTTCACCTCTCTTATCGGGATATCCCACACGTCAAGCTCGCTTGTCTTCAGAAGATCCTCTATCTCCTCCATAATGCTCTTTGCTTTAAGGAGCACCTCTTTTTTCTCGGTCAATCCTTTTGTGTCAAAATCTTTGAACTGAACCCTGATCTCCTCAAAAAGCGCCTTTGCCTCGGGATAACGGCATTCTTTTATGGCTTCTTCCACCGTATGGTTCACGAACCTCTCCAGCCCTCTTACCTGTCGCAAAGCCCTCTCTGGATTTCGGAGGATGAAACTTAGGGGCTTAAAAAGTTTCTCCAAAGCCCGCATCGATTATAAAAATAAACAAAAAAGGGAAGGGATTTAATCCCTTCCCTCCTTTGGAAGTTTTATTTTTTTAATTCCTTAGCTTTCCAATATCCTTTCGGCCTCTTCTCGATAAGCCTCCATTACATATGGAATACCCGAAACCTCGGCGGCCTCTCGGGTTAAAGCCATGAGGTCTTTCCGCGATATGGTGTCGATCCGGAAATTCCGGGAGCCAGCCATTAATTGCTGAAGCCCTACTTTAATCTTGTCACAGAAGGTGTATATAGCGATAGCTCCAAGGGGAATCTCCTTAATGGCCTCACCGTATTTCTCCCTCAAGATCTCATAACAGACAAATATCTCCTCAACCGTAGACCCGTATTCAGAGACGCTTTTAGGAAGTTTACCTTCTTTCAACCATTCTCCAATATTTTTACCAACCATTCCGGGGATCATAAGGGCTCTACCCATACATACGGCCTTAACCCAAGGGGCACCCATGGCTATAACTTTAAAAACATGGTCTTCGGTCGAAAAACCACCGGCAATCGCTATATCCGGAACCCATTCGCCTTGAGAGGCTAATTTTTTGCAAAATTCATAAGTCAAGGCCTGAAGATAAAAGGTCGGAATGCCCCACTCGTTCATCATCCTCCAAGGACTCATCCCGGTTCCGCCTCCAGCACCGTCAATTGTCACCAGATCTATCCTCGCCCTGGAAGACCACTTTAAAGCCTTGGCAAGCTCCACCATGCTGTAAGCCCCGGTTTTAAGGGTAATCCGTTCTGCTCCAAGCCTTCTGAGCCTCTCCACCTCTTTGTAAAAACCTTCCTCATCTATAAATCCCAAACGAGAATGGCGCTCGAAGGCCTTAATGGCTCCTTTACGAAAGGCCTCTTGATTAGCCAAAAGAGAAGGATCTGGGGTAACGATATACCCCCTTCTTTGTAGCTCCAAGGCCCTTTCAAGAGAGCTCACCTTTATCTCACCACCTATGCTCTTGGCCCCTTGTCCCCATTTGAGCTCGATGGTTTTAACACCCAACTTCTCAATCACATATTCCGCAACGCCCATCCGCGTATCCTCAACATTTAACTGTACATGAATATCCCCATAACCTTCATAAAAGCGCCTATAAGCCTCAATCCTCCTCCTCATCTCAGGCGATTCCACAACTCGGCCGTTTTTGAACTCAGCTTGAGGATCAACTCCACACACGTTCTCACCACATACTATGCTAATCCCCGATATGGCAGCACCTACCGCAAAGTGCTCCCAATTCCTCCTAGCTATCTCTGTTGAACCCAGAGCCCCAGTAAAAATGGGCAGTTTCATTATCACCTTGCTGCGATAACCATAAGAGGTAGTAGTATCAACAGCTGGAAAAATCGCATGATCGGGATCAGCCTCCATAAGCCCCTTAGCCCCTGAAGCATACCCTTGAATCTGCAAGTGAGAATAGTCAATAGGATAATCCTTATCAGCTCCTGCCGTTATAAAACCAAAGGGACTGGGATATAGAACTTCCCTTCCCCTAAAAGAAGCTTTAAAGACCTCACAATTCCCCGTACACCCATCTATACACCGCGAACACAACCCCGAAAAGGGCACCACACTCCTTGAACGATTAATAGTCTGAGTTGCATCATCTGAATTTGGCCTCTGTAAATTCATGGCTCCCTCCTTCTTGGTTTTTATAGGTAAACGGTAACCTATTTCCTACTAAAAGTCAAAAAAAACCATCAAAAAGTTGAAAAACAGGGAATGCTTGTAATAGATTAAACTTCAAGAACCTTTATGGAATAGGATGATGAACAAGGTGATTTTGGCCATTTTGAAGATTTTGGAGAAGGAAAAGAGACCCATCGGCTCCAGGGAGATAGCGAAAAGGTTGAGGTTTTACGGGGTAGAACTTTCCGAAAGGGCGGTAAGGTATCATCTTAAAATATTGGATGAAAGAGGTTATACGGAGCCCTCAGGAAAGCAAGGAAGAATAATCACCGAGAAGGGAAAAAAAGAACTTTATAATGCCCTTGTTCTTGAAAACCCTAGTTTTATAATCAGCAAAATAGAGACCTTTTCCTATTTAACAACTTTAAACCTGAAGACTTTGGAAGGAGATGTGATTCTAAATGTCTCCTTTTTCCCGGAAAGGGATTATCTCAAGGCCCTCAAAATAATGAAGCCCATTTTTCGATCGCCTTATGTGATGAGCGACAGGGTAATGATAAAAAAAGGAGGGGAATATATTGGGGACATTTGTGTGCCAAAGGGAAAAATAGGCATCGCCACCGTATGCAGTATCACAATTAATGGGCTTCTACTCAAAGCGGGCATCCCGATAATTTCGAGGTTTGGAGGCTTGGCGGAAGTAGTGAATAAAGAACTTACGAGATTTGTCTCCCTGATAAGTTATGAAGGCTCTTCCCTTGATCCCCATGATGTATTTATTAGAAGCAGAATGACCGAGGTGACAAATGCCGTTAAAAAGGGCCAAGGAAAGATCTTGGCAAGTTTTAGGGAGATTCCCCTCGTTTGTATAGAAAAGGTCAAACAATTATGTGATGAACTCGTAAAAAAGAACATAAAGGGCATCCTTGCCGTAGGCGAACCCAATAAACCCCTTTTGGGGGTTCAACCGAGTGTGGATAGGGCTGGGCTAGTGATAGCCGGGGGGCTTAACCCCATCGCTGCCTTAGAAGAAGCGGGTATAGTGACCGAAAATAACGCCATGGCCACCGTATGTGCCTTTTCCTATTTAAAACCTTTCGCTGAAATCGCCCTTTAAAATCACAGGATAGGAAGGTATTTCTTTATCTCATATTCCGTAACCTGAGACCTGTACTCATCCCATTCCGCCTTTTTGTTCCTTATAAAACTCCAAAACACATGTTCCCCTAAACATTCCCGAACCAAAGTGCTTTTCTCCATCTCCTTTATGGCTTCCCCTAAACTAGAAGGCAAGACCTCTATGCCCAGTTCCTCCCTCTCCTTCTCCGTAAGACTATATACATCTACCTCAACGGGAGGAGGAAGCTCATAACCTTTCTCTATACCCTCTAACCCCGCCGCCAACATCACCGCGAAGGTCAGATAGGGATTACAAGCCGGATCGGGAGCCCGGTACTCGACTCGGGTGGCCTGTTCCTTACCAGGCTTATATTCCGGTACCCTCACTAATGCCGAACGATTCTTTGTCCCCCAAGAGATATAAGCCGGAGCCTCGAACCCCGGAATTAGACGCTTATAAGAATTAACCCATTGACAGGTGATCGCCGTTATTTCTTTCGCATGTTTTAGTAAACCCGCGATAAATCTTTTACCAATCTCGGAAAGATGATAAGAATCGTTAGGAGCAAAAAAGGCATTTTTACCATCTTTAAAAAGCGATTGATGGCAATGCATTCCACTTCCATTAATTCCATAAACTGGTTTCGGCATAAAGGTAGCATACACACCTTTACTTAACGCAACTCGTTTTACTACCACTTTATAAGTCATAACATTATCTGCCATTGTAAGAGCATCAGTATATTTAATGTCTATCTCATGTTGACTATAAGCGACTTCATGATGTATATACTCCACTTTTATACCAATTTGTTCAAGATATAAAACAGTCTCCCTTTTCAAATCAACGGCCATATCCAATGGGGTCACGTCAAAATATCCGCCTCGATCGAGAAAATCTATACTTTCTGCGGATTTAAAGTAAAAATATTCAAGTTCAGGACCTACATAATAAGTGAACCCCTTTTCCTTGGCTTTTTGTAACATCCTCTTAAGCACGTAGCGGGGATCCCCTTCGAAAGGCCTTCCGTCAGGAAGATAGATGTCACAGAACATCCTACCCACCACTCGGTCTCCAGTAGTCCAAGGCAAAATGGCGAAGGTGGAAGGATCGGGTTTGGCTATCATGTCGCTTTCTTCTATCCTGACAAAGCCTTCTACCGATGAACCATCAAAACCGACCCCTTCTTCTAAGGCTTCCGGAAGTTCATCTACAGTAAGGGTGATGCTTTTTAAAAATCCCAGAATATCGGTGAACCAAAGGCTTATGAACCTCACGTTGTGCTCCTTCACCTTCTCTAACACCAACTTCTTCAGCTCTTTTTCGTCCATCTCTCGCTCCATTTTGACGAATTACAAACCATTTCTATATTTGTTAGTTATGGGTAAACGCCAATCCCTTCCAAAGGACCTTTGAGTTATCCTTATGCCCGGAGGGGCTTGCCTTCTTTTATATTCATTTTTATCCACCATTTGTATAACGCGTTTGACCGTCTCCTCATCGAATCCCAAAGAGACGATCTCCTCGAAGGAAGCGTTCTCCTCCACGTAAAGTTTCAAAATGGGATCTAATATATCATAAGGAGGAAGAACATCCGTATCCTTCTGATCCGGTTTCAATTCCGCTGAAGGGGGTTTTTCGATTACACTTCTCGGTATGAGATCATATCCTGCTACCTTATTCCTCCATTTTACCAATTCATAAACCATGGTCTTTGGCACATCCTTTATGACCGCAAAACCTCCGGCCATATCCCCATATAAAGTAGCATAACCACAGGCCATTTCGCTCTTATTACCCGTGGTTAAAACCAACCAACCGAACTTATTGGAAAGGGCCATTAAAAGGTTGCCCCTTATCCTGGCTTGAATGTTCTCCTCAGCAGTACCAAACTCGGTACCTTTAAAATGAGGACTGAGCGTATCCAAGTAAGCCTTATAAACAGGTTCAATGGGAATCACCTTAAGCTCTATTCCCAAATTTCTCGCCAGTTGGGAAGCATCTTCAAGACTCCTTTGGGAAGTGTACCTTGAAGGCATCATAACGCCTATGACATTTTCCTTGCCCAAGGCATCCACCGCTACAGTCGCTACCAAGCTCGAATCAATCCCCCCGGAAAGCCCAATCAAAACCTTCTCGAAACCGTTCTTTTTAACATAATCCCGGGTCCCCGTTAAAAGAGCCTGATAAACCTCCTCAAGTAAAGATAAGGGACTATACTGCATAGGTTCTATGGGAGGTTTGGGATAAGAAGCTTTGTCTTCATCAACCACTATCAAATCGGATTTAACCAAATTCAAGGTTTCCCTGATCTTATTTTTCTTCAACCATGGATCAAGTAATTTCCCCGTTGATATTTCCTTAATAACCAAATCTACAACAGTTAATTCTTCCTCAAAGGGTTTTCCTCTTATTATGACTTCCCCCTTTTCATCAAATACAAAACTATTACCGTCAAAAACTAACTCATCTTGCCCTCCCACCATGTTAATGTATGCTATAGGAACTTTTCCTTCTTGAGCTCGGGCAAAAAATATCTTCTCACGGAATTCTTTTTTCCCTATATAGTAAGGAGATGCATCTATATTAACAATAAGCTCAGCTCCGTTTAAAATTTGAGTAGTAACAGGTCCTATAGGATAATATAAATCCTCACCAATACTGATCCCTACTTTTATTCCTTTTATTAAAAATAATGGACATAAATCGCCCTCTTTAAAATATCTTTCTTCCTCAAAACCCCCATAATTTGATAAAAAAACTTTATGGTATACGCCCTTTATCTCTCCTTTGTTTATAACCCAAGCAGTATTATAAATTCCTTCGTTAAAATCAATAGATCCTAAAACTATAGTTATATCTTTTCCCTTGGTATATTGAGCGAATTCTTTGAGCGTTTGAAGAGTATGTCTTATAAAAGACGGCTTCAACAAAAGATCCTCAGGAGGGTAACCTGTTAAAGAAAGTTCGGGAAAGCACAAAAGATCGACCTTTTTATGGAGTGCCTCCTCGAGGAAAAAAAGATGCTTTCTCAAATTCCCCTCTAAATCGCCTACAGTAGGGTTAATCTGGGCAAGTCCTATTCGGAGCTTCTTAGCCATATTTTTAAATTTTATCATCATTCAAAAGGAGGTCAATAAAGCTTTACAAGCATAAGCGTTTGAAATAAGTTTTAAAGAAATAAGTTTTAAAAAATGAACAAGGAGGGTCTTAAATGGAAGAAATGGAGAAGTTAAAAACCATCCTTCAACATTGGATACGTCATAATGAGAGCCATTTTGAGGAATACAAAAAATGGGCGGAGATCGCCTCCTCTGCGGGGCTTGGAAATGTAAGTGAAAGCATCTTGAAGGCCATGGAGCTTATAAAATTGGCGAATGAGGAATTTCAAAAAGCTTTAAATTACATCCCCTAATGGGTAATTGTTCTTTGAAAAGTTTAAATGGTATTTTTAAAGAAATTCAAAAGGGGGAGGTAAGCATGGATAAACAACTAATTGAGGAAAGAAATAGGCTTCTCAGGGAATCGGTCAGACAAATAGCTCGGACTAAAGTTGCAAAAAGAGCCATGGAGATCGATCGGGCCGGTGTATTCCCTTGGGATATGCTCGAATTATTCGCTCAACAGGGCTATCTGAACCTTTTATTTCCGGAAGAGTACGGAGGATTCGATGGAAATATAACGGCTCTTTGTATTGTAGCAGAGGAGATAGCTTACTCTTGCGCTTCCAGTGCTCTTATGCTGGTAGCCCATTGGGTTGCTTTGATGCCCCTTATGATGGCTGGAACACCCGAACAAAAGGATTACTTTTACAACCGAGTGGCGAAAGACAGTGCTCTCTGCGCCTTTTGTCTAACGGAAGCCGAAGCGGGTTCTGATGCTTCAGCTCTTAAAACGGTGGCTATACGTGAAGGGGATTTTTATGTAGTAAACGGAAGAAAAACTTTTGTAACCAATGGAGGAGTTGCGGATATTTATACTGTCTTCGTAACCACTAACCCCAAAAAAGGTAAACAAGGCATAGCGGCACTGATGGTAGAAAAGGGCACCAAAGGAATGTACATCGGTAAACCTGAAGATAAACTCGGCATGAGGGGTTCGGATACTACCGATTTGATTTTTGAAAATGCTATCGTCCCTGCAGAAAACCTGATAGGAGGTGAAGGAAAAGGATGGGAACTCGCAATGATGACGCTCAATTTATCCCGACCCTCGGTAGGCGCCTTGGCCCTTGGTATCGCTCAGGGAGCCTTGGATTATGCCTTGAAATATACCACCCAAAGGGTACAGTTTGGGCAAAAAATATGCGATTTCCAAGGAATACAGTTTATGTTAGCAGATATGGCCATGAAGATCGAAGCTGCAAGGGCTTTGGTCTATAAGGCTGCATCACTGTTGGACGAAAAAGTTTACGAAAGAGACAAAATGTCAGCTCTTGGTGTCGATACCCTTTCGGCTATGGCGAAGTGTTTCGCTTCAGACGTGGCCATGGAAGTAACCCTAAACGCAGTCCAACTATTAGGTGGTTACGGCTATCTTAAAGATTATCCAGTAGAAAGGATGATGAGAGACGCAAAAGTGACACAAATCTTTGAGGGTACCAATCAAATCCAGCGTGTTATCATTGCGAGAAATTTGTTAAGACCATTATTAAGTAAAGTACAGTAGCAAACTGATCGATCTTGCGTTCAGTTTTTTACAAAAACCCTTTAATTATTGTATGCTCCGCCTTAATAGGAGGTTTACTTTACGGTAATAAAAATATTGCTGAAGCTTCTGCTTTCTTTGTTGTTACAATAATTGGAAGTTTATTTTTGTTAAAAAGGAACAAATGGTCACTGTTTTTACCAATCTTCTTTTTCGTTTTGGGCATATTTCATTCAATGAAAATAAACAAACCCAATCTACCTCCAAATCATATTGCCAATTTGCCCATTGTAAAAGTGGAGGAGCTGGAAGGAAAGCTTATAAAAGCTACAGATGTTAAAACTCATTCCACTTCCTTTATAATCCACGCGGAAAGGGCCTTTTTGGACGACTGGGTAAAAACCCAAGGGCTGGTGAGGTTGTATTTATCGAGGCCTCTTTATCTCGAAAAGGGAACTTTAGTGAGGGCGAAGGTCAAACTGAGGAACTTACGGGATTTTTACAACCCGGGTAGTTCCAGATTCAACGATTATCAACGCCGCCGAGGGATTTTCCTCACCGGGTATGTGATCGGGGAGGTTAAGGTTTTGAAAGAAGGCAGAAGCTTTTGGAGCATTTTCCGAAAAAACTTCAGAGAAGCCTTAAGAAGGTCTTCAACTCCAAGAAGCGAAGGAATCCTTATGGCCTTAGCTCTGGGGCAAAGGGGGAAAATCTCATCGAAAGATCAGGATATCTTCCGTAATACAGGTACGGCTCACCTTTTGGCCATTTCGGGTTTACATATGACGTTGGTAAGCGGTTTTTTGATATTTCTGATCAAAAAGCTTAGAGAAAAGGGCTTTTTGATCATCGGAGAAAATTACCAAATCCTTTTGGCATTGCCTTTTGTATTGGGGTATCTTCTTGTTTCTCAAAGCCCTGTTTCGGCATTGAGAGCGGGTCTTTCGATAATCACTTTGGGATTCCTTTTATGGCTAGGAAAGCCCAAGAATCCCTTTAATATACTTTGTCTGTGTGCCATTATAATCCTTTCCTTTATGCCCTATGAATTGTGGGACCCTTCCTTTCAGCTTTCTTTCGTAGCTACGGGGGGAATTCTCATATTCGCTAAAAAATTAATCTCTTTATTCCGTTCGAAACGCCTTATCAACTACCTATGGGGAACTTTCGCTCTATCAATTATCGCTCAAATAGCCACTTTACCCATCTTGCTCCATCATTTCCATTTGATCTCCATCATAGGACCTTTAGCAAACTTAATTGCCATTCCGGTAGTGGGATTAATAATCTTACCATTTACCTTAATCTCCTTAATCCTTTCGACTCTTCATCCCGCTTTGGCCTTCCCAACTATAGGGATTGCCTCATTATTTACGGAACTCCTCCTTTGGGTGCTTGAAAATTTGGAAAAACTCCCATTTTCCCACATCTGGTTTTTAAACTTCACCTTCTTCGAAGCATTGCTTATCTATGCCTCCTTGGGCTTTGTTTTAGTTTGTCGCAATATACCTAAGAAAACGCTTTTTGTTTCTTTCCTCTTACTTCTTTTGGGGATCTTTACGGACGTAATTTGGCGTTATGAAAAGATCAAACCCAGCGGTAAATTAGAGGTTAACTTCTTGGATGTAGGGCAAGGGGATTCGGCCTTTTTGAGATTACCTTCGGGCAAAAAGATCCTTATTGACGGCGGGGGCACCTCGATAGGCGATTTTGACGTGGGGAAATCGATAATCGCGCCTTTTCTCTGGGAAAAAGGGTTTTTAAAGGTGGATTACCTCATTTTAAGCCATCCTCAACCTGACCATTATAAGGGGTTGATCTTTATAGCGAAACACTTCCATCCCAAGGAGTTTTGGTATGGCCCAGGTGAATTACCCGAAGAACTCGAGGCTGTTTTTAAGGAGTTAAAAGAGAAAGGAGTAATCATAAGAGAACTTCATAAGGGCATTGATCTCGCTATTGATGGAGTTAATCTTAAGGTTTTACATCCACCTCTTGATTTTATAAGTAAAGACATGAATGACCAATCGTTAGTCTTAAAAATTCAGTGGAATAATCGTTCCGTTCTTTTCACTGGGGATATAACGGAAAACGCGGAAATCGAATTAAGCAGAGAAGATTCTGATTTAAAAAGCGAAGTCCTAAAGGTCCCACATCATGGATCAAAGCGTTCCAGTTCTTATCCTTTTGCAATAGCGGTAAGTCCGAAATTTGCTATCATTTCGGTAGGGAGAAATAATCCTTACGGGCATCCTCATCAAAAAGTAGTGAGTCGGTATGAGGGATTAGGGGCCACCGTTTTAAGGACGGATTTATGTGGAATGATCCAGATGGAGGGATCTTCTTTGGGATGGGACGTTAAGACCTATTTAAAATGTGCTTCTTACCCCCTACTTCGATAACGTAATTCTCACCGTCAAAATAAGCATGCTGAGCGAGTTGATAAAAAGCTATCTTTTCTAAACGCGCTGGAAACTTTTTGTTTTTAACCAAACAGTAAGGGACACCCCTCGGGTCAATCCAAAAGGTTTCAAGGTCCATCTCTTCTTTAGTTCCGTCATTGAGCGTGATTATGAAACCATCTTCCGTTTTTTCCACTTGCCGCACTAAAAAGACGGTATCTTCAACCTCTATAAGTTCTTTCTCTTCTCCAAGGCAAATCCAATAGCGTCCTTTTTCATCGTACTGTAAGGCATTTAAAAACTCCTGGATTATATCCTCTCTTATGATTTCTTTACCCTCGTAATACCACCGACCTTCCTTATCGACGAAGATCTTTCCCTTCATCCGAAAGCTCCATGGCCTTGAGCATCGCTTTGAAAAGTGCTTCCATTATGGCCCCTCTTACCCCTTTAAGCTCCAGTATGTAAATCCCCTCTGCGGTTGTTCCTCCGGGAGACATCACCTCTTCCTTTAAAAGGGCTGGATGAACGCCTTGCAGTATCATCTTGGCTGTACCGAGTGCGGTTTTAACGCAGAGTTTAAGAGCCTCTTCCCTGCTTAATCCCATCCTTACCCCACCATCTATCATGGCCTCGATGAAAAGGGCAAAGTAAGCCGGACCGCTTCCGCTTAAAGCAGTTACCGCATCCATAAGGCTCTCTCTCACCTCCACCACTTCGCCGAGGTTTGAAAATAAGCTTTTGGCAAATGCCAAATCCTCTTCCTCCGCCCTCGGTCCCCGGCAAAGACCTATCGCTCCCTCTCCGATAAGCAGTGGCAAATTGGGCATAGCCCGAAGTATCCTTCCGTTTTCGCCCAAAGCCTGGGAGATTTTTTGGGTAGGAAGGCCAGCCACAATGGAAAGGAGGACCTTAGAGTTATCCATCTTTTCGGAGATCTCACCAAGAACCCCCAACGCCTCTTTGGGCTTCACCGCGAGGATAAGAAAATCGACCCTTTCCGCAAGATTTTTGGCCTCCTTAAAACTTCTGACCCCCAAACTTTCCGAAAATTTCCGGCTCTCCTCCAAAAGATCACAACTTAATAGGTACTCCTTCGGATAGAAGGAGCTAAGACCTTGAAGGATCGCCCTTCCCATCTTCCCTACACCTATTATTCCTATCTTCCGCATGGTACAAAAAGTGTATATACTTATTGAGGTTTTCACAAGCCTATGATAACGTTTATAAACACCAAAGGGAGGAGTTAAATGTTAGAAAAATTGGCTTATGCGATGGCTTCTCAGGGAGAAAAGGCTACAGGGGGTAGTGGAATAGCGGCTTTGATACCACTCATATTGATCTTCGTGATCTTTTATTTTCTTTTGATTCGCCCCCAACAAAAGAGAATGAAAGAACATCGGCAGATTTTAGATAATTTAAAAAGAGGGGACAAGGTTATAACAGCGGGTGGCCTTTACGGAACGATCGTGAATATAGAAGGCAATGTGGTGACCCTTGAGTTGGGGGAGAAGATAAGGGTTAAAGTCAACAAAAATTACATAGCCGGTTTGGTGAAAGAATAAAATAGTCCTCCTTGCCCTGGGAAAATCCAGGGTCCTGAGGGGCCAAAAGGAGGTGAAGATGGAAAGATTTTATGAGGCAATGATCCTCATTAACCCGGATTTGGATTCCGAAGGGGCCGAAAGGGTAATAGAAGATATCAAAAAGGTGGTGAGTTCTTTAGGGGGAGAAGTTCTTAAGGTAGAACCTTGGGGGTTAAGGGATTTAGCCTACCCCATAAAGAAAAAGAAAAAAGCCCATTATTTCCTTCTTTACATAAAATCTTCTGGGAACTTCGTAAAAGAATATGAACGAGTCCTTGAACTTAAGGAAGACGTTCTGAGGTACCTCACCTTGAGATTAGAAAAGGTAAATCTTGAAAAAGAAGGAAAAGAGGTTTGTTCTACTTCAACCGGATAATACTTGCCGGAAAGGTTTTGGAAAATCCGGAGATAAGGTATACGCGAAAGGGGTCGGTTGTATGTTTGTTTTCACTTTGGCTAAAGGAGACGGGTATGAAAGAGTTAGAAGGGGTTAAAAATGAATTTAAAATTCCCATAATCGCCATAGGATCGGGGGAGGAGTTCACAAAAGTGATAAATAAAGGAGACAATTTATTTGTGGAGGGGAGTTTATTAAAGCGAATTTGGGAAAAAGAGGGCTTTTTAAAGGAAGAAACTGTGGTTTTGGCTAAGAAGATCATCACCATCAAAGGAGGAAAAAATGTCGAACCAGAAAAAAGCCGTTAGATATTATCCACCTAAGAAAAAATACTGTATTTTCTGCGCAGATCCATCTTTAAATATCGATTATAAAAACTATGAACTCCTGAAGCGTTTTATAAATGAACGGGCCAAGATCTTACCACGGAGGCAAACGGGCACCTGTGCCAAACATCAACGTCAATTGGCAAAAGCCATAAAGAGGGCTAGACACGTAGCATTGTTGCCCTTTGTGACCATACCCGAATGATTCTCGAAAAGGAGGCTGAAGGATGGAGGTCATTCTTTTGAAGGATATCCCCTCTCTGGGGCAAGCAGGTCAGATTGTAAAGGTGAAAGATGGGTATGCCCGTAATTATCTAATACCTCGTAGACTTGCCGAACCGGCCACTTACAAAAGCAAAAAGGCCATAGAGGAACAAAAGCGCCTTATAGAAAGGAAAAGGCAAAGGGAACTGGAGAGGGCAAAAAGCATAGCGGAGAAATTAGCCTCCCTAAGATGTGTGATAAGGCGTCAAGCAGGCGTTGAAGGAAAGCTTTTTGGCGCTGTGACCTCCTCTGACATAGAGAATGCCCTTAAGACGTTAGGGTTTGAGGTTGACCGCAAAAAGATAGAACTTCCCGAACCAATAAGAACCATAGGTTCCCATACGGTTATAATTAAATTACATCCTGAGGTTAAAGTTCCTCTTGAAGTATGGGTGGAAAAAGAGGAATGAAAAATGGTGGGGGATATACCCCTACAGAAACTTCCACCCCAAAGCATCGAATCTGAGCAATCCGTTTTGGGCTCCATCCTTATAGATAACGACGCTATTCATAAAGTGGCGGAGATCCTCTCACCCGAGGATTTTTATAAAGAAACCCACCAAAAAATTTACCAAGCGATGCTAAGCCTTTACGAAAGAGGAGAGCCCTTAGATCTTATCACTTTAAGTGACGAATTAAAAAGGAACAAAGTTTTAGACAAAGTAGGTGGAATTGCCTATTTGGTACAATTGACGGAAGCAGTGCCCACTGCGGCCAATGTGTTAAATTATGCCCGAATTGTAAAGGAAAAATCATTGTTAAGAAATCTCATCTCAGCTGCTACGGAAATAATATCCGAATGCTATCGAGAAGAAGAGGAGATAGAGGATCTCCTAGATCGAGCTGAACAGCTTATATTTAGCATTTCAGAATTCAGGATTAAGCCTTCCTTTTATCCTATCAAGGACGTCCTCAAGGAGACTTTTAAGATAATTGAACGCCTTTACGAACGAAAAGAACTCATCACCGGAGTGCCCTCTGGTTTTAAAGATCTGGATAGGTTAACCTCGGGGTTTCAACCCTCAGATTTGATAATAGTCGCGGGGCGCCCCTCTATGGGCAAAACGGCTTTTTGTCTGAATATCGCTCAATATGCCGCTATCCACGCAAGGGTTCCGACCGCTATCTTCTCCATGGAGATGTCAAAAGAACAAGTGGCTATGAGGATGCTATGTTCGGAAGCAAAGGTTAACGCCTCAAAGGTTAGAAGTGGTTTCCTCTCCGAAGCGGAGTTACAGAGGCTCACACTGGCGGCAAGTATATTGAGCGATTCGCCTTTGGTGATCGATGATACCCCTGCCCTATCGGTCCTTGAACTTCGAGCTAAAGCCAGAAGGCTAAAACGGGAAATTTCTTTAGGGCTAGTGATAATAGATTATCTTCAGTTGATGAGGGGAAGAAGCTCCACTGAAAGGCGCGAACAGGAGATCTCTGAGATATCCCGCTCGCTCAAAGCCCTGGCAAAGGAACTCCAGATCCCGGTCATCGCCATAAGTCAACTTTCGCGGCGCGCGGAAGATAGACCCGGTCGAAGGCCCCAATTGGCCGATCTCAGAGAATCAGGAGCCATCGAACAGGATGCAGATGTGATCCTCTTCATTTACCGAGATGAAGTTTACAACCCCAATTCCCCTAAAAAGGGAATTGCGGAAATAATAATCGGCAAACAGAGAAATGGTCCAACTGGTACTGTCGAATTGGCTTATATACCGGAACTAACCGCCTTTAAAGATCTCTGGAAAGGCGAAGGAGAATGAACATTCCCAACCTCATAACCTTGTACCGAATAACTACTATTCCAATTTTCATCGGTCTTGTTTTCTATGAAAAAAAAGAGGCCGCCTTTTTTATTTTTCTATCCGCTGGAATAAGCGACGCCGTTGATGGATTTTTAGCCCGTATCCTCAATCAAAGGACAGTTTTAGGAACTTATTTAGATCCTATCGCTGATAAGGCTCTTATAGATCTTGCTTTCTTGAGTTTAACCATAAAGGGCTTTATTCCAATTTGGGTGGCAATAATAGTCTTAGGTCGTGATTTTATACTTATTTTAGGATTTATAACCTTAAAAGCGGCTTCTTTTGAAATTAAATTGGAACCTAACCTATTAGGTAAAGCTACAACCTTAAGCGAAATGCTATTTATTTTGTCAACTTTATCCAATTTTGCTTTTCTTTCCCGTTTAAAAGAAGTTTTAACAATAATTATGGTCATTCTAAATTGCATGTCTGGAATATTATACGTTTTGAAAGGCACAAAAATTGTAGAAGGAGGTAAGACATGTCAATTATAGTAGAAGTTATCGCCAGGGAAATCTTAGATTCCCGAGGGAATCCGACCGTTGAAGTGGATGTTTGGCTTGAGGGAGGGATAATGGGGCGGGCAAGTGTGCCTTCAGGGGCTTCCACTGGCCGTTTTGAGGCCTTGGAATTAAGGGACGGTGACCCCAAACGTTATCTTGGAAGAGGAGTAAAAAAGGCCGTAGAAAACATAAACAAAAAAATCGCCCCCAATCTGGTAGGGCTTGATGTAATGGACCAAGTCCTTATAGACCGGACGTTGATAGATTTGGATGGAACCCCTGATAAGTCCCATCTTGGAGCCAACGCTATATTGGGGGTATCTATAGCCTGTGCAAAAGCCGCCGCGGAGTTTTTGGGCATACCGCTTTGGCGTTATTTGGGAGGAGCTTTCGTCCATAAAGTGCCGGTACCACTGATGAACTTTATCAATGGAGGAAGACACGCCGATAACCCTTTGGACATTCAGGAATTTATGATTGTCCCTTGGGGAAGTGATCGATTCTCCGAAGCCTTACGCATGGGAAGCGAGGTTTATCACACCCTTAAATCCATTTTAAAGGCAAAGGGCTTAGGAACCGCCATAGGGGATGAAGGGGGCTTTGCCCCAAATATCTCCTCTCATAAACAAGCCCTTGACCTTTTGTGTGAAGCCATAGAAAAAGCCGGCTATAAAGTTGGCGAACAGATCGCTCTTGCCCTAGACGTAGCTGCTTCTGAACTTTATCAAGATGGTAAATATTTGATGGAAGGAAAAGAATGGAATAGTGACCAACTGATCAATTTTTATGAAAAGCTTATATCAGAATATCCTATTTGTTCCATTGAAGATCCTCTTGATGAAGAAGATTGGGAAGGGTGGAGCAAATTGACAGAAATAATCGGCCAAAGAATACAATTAGTGGGTGATGACATTTTTACGACTAACATTACTAGGTTAAAAAAAGGCATGGAACTTAAAGTTGCAAATGCCATTTTGATTAAACCCAACCAAATTGGTACACTTACTGAAACATTCATTACAGTAGAAACAGCAAAAAGAGGCGGGTATAATGTGATAGTATCACATCGCTCAGGGGAAACAGAAGACACTACAATAGCCGATCTTGCAGTAGCTTTAGGAGTGGGTCAAATTAAAACAGGAGCTGTTTCAAGAAGTGAAAGAGTGGCTAAATACAATCAATTATTAAGGATAGAAGAAGAATTAGGAGAAATCGGCACATTCTGGGGGAAAGAGGCTTTCCGCAAGTGATTGGTAAATTACTTCTTGATGAAATAACGGAAAGAGATTCCTATAGTCCTTCTTTTTTGCCTGATCTTAAAGAGTTAGAGATCTCTCTTAAAGAAGTAGGTCTTATTTATCCATTAATTGTAAGGAAGGAAAAAAGCAAACTTCAATTAGTCTGTGGTCTAAAAAGGCTTATGGTTCTGGAATCATTAAAAGTAAAAGAAGCAAAGGCTGAGATTTTCCAGGAGGATGAATTATCCCCTAAGGAAGCCATAAAAATCGCAGTGGGACATAATTTGTCCCGAATGAACCTTATAGAGAAGGCTAAAGCCGTGGAAAAACTTCTCTTTTACGGAATATTAGAAGAAGAAATCATAGGAAAATGGTTACCGCTTTTGGGTATGGGACCGAAAAGAGAAATTTACAATACTTTAATAAGTCTTCTCCGTCTTCCCCCAAGGGTATTGATCTATATAGCCAAAAAGGATCTAAAATTATCTGATGCTTCTCTCTTCTTTCTTTTTAGTTTCAATGAACTTGAAACCTTAATACCCTTTCTCGAATCCCTCATGCCAAGCACTTCTCACTTGAAAGAAATTTTACTTTCCTTCCGAGATTTAACATTAAAAGAAAAAATCCCATTAAACGAGTTATTGACCCAAATAGGACCAATTCTGCAAAATCTTGGTTCACCTAAGGAGAAATTAGAAGCCTTGAAAAACTGGTTAAAAAGAAACCGTTTCCCTCACTTGTATCAATTAGAAAGTTCATTCCAAAATCTGATCAAAAATCTAAACCTATCTTCTTTACTTGCTTACCCTCCTACATTTGAAAACGAAGAATTTTTATTAACTTTAAAATTCAAAAATAAAAAGGAACTCTTTTCTTTGATCAAAAAACTTAACCGAGCCGTTAAAGAACTTAAAACTGTTCCTTATGATCCTTTTGAAATTTCCAATTATTGATTATAATGTTCTATATATGCATATGCATTATGATTGTGAATTGATTCAAAATTCTCAGCTTCCACAGAAAACCAAGTAACATTTGGATCTTGTTTCAATTTAATTGCAATCTCTCGAACTACATCTTCTACAAACATCGGGTTATTATAAGACTTTTCCGTAATATATTTTTCATCTGGCCTTTTCAAAATAGTATAAACATCAGAGCTAACAGACTCCTCAACTAATCTTATAAGATCCTCAATCCATATTAACTTTTTAAATTTTACCCTTAATCTTACTACACCTCTTTGATTATGCGCTCCAAAACGACTAATAGCCTTTGAACAAGGACAAACGGTATTTATTGGGACGTTAACTTCAACACAGAGGTCAATCTTGGAATGATTACTTGAAGCATAAAAACAACATAAATATTCCATATAACCTTTTACTCCAGTAACCGGTGCCTTTTTTTCAAGAAAATACGGAAATTTAATTTCAATATAAGCACTTTTAGCTTTTAATTTATTCTTCATCTCATAAAGAATAGATTCAAGTTCTTTTATTCCTATTTGACCACGATATTTGTTTAAAATTTCCACAAATCGACTCATATGAGTTCCCTTCAAATAACGAGGAAGATCCACATACATATTTACTGTTGCAACGGTATGCTGATAACCTTGTTCTTTATCTAAAACGGTAATAGGATACTTTATTCCTCTTATACCTACTTTTTGTATTTCTTGATTGCGATAATCTCTTTCATTTTGCACATCTTTCATGGCTCTAAAAAACTCGAACACGTATCGTCAGACTCCCACACTGTAACCCGATATAATTTTAAGTTTGACGGTAATTTTCCCCTCAATTCTTGAAAAATATAGCGAGAAATATTCTCGCAAGAAGGTTCTTCACTATCAAAAGGAACAATTTCGTTTAAATATGTATGATCTAATTTGCGGATTATCTCTCTCATTAGCGATTTTAGATGACTGAAATCTATTAACATCCCTCCTTCTTCGAGCCTTTCACCTCGTATAGCGACTTCCACTTTATAATTGTGCCCATGTAGAGCTTCGCATTTTCCTTTGTAGTTTCTCAAATTATGGGCCGCCGAAAACTCCATCCTCACACAGACTTCATACACTCAGAGCCTCCTTCAAAAGTTCAGCCAAGTCCTTTACCACATATTGATCTTCGAACCCTTTCTCCTTCACCGCATCGCTTAACATGGTCAAACAGAAAGGACAGGAAGTAATGACCGTTTGAGCACCTGTTTTTTGAACATCAGAAAATCTCTCGTGATTGATCCTTCTTCCCAAATGTTCCTCCATCCAAAACCTTCCACCTCCACCTCCGCAACATAAACTATAAGCTCGAGAACGTGGCATCTCTTTTATAGCTTTGGGGTTCAAACTTCTGATAATACTTCTTGGTTCTTCATAAAGTCCGTTATATCTACCTAAATAGCAACTGTCATGATACGTCACTTCTGTGTCCAATGATTTAACAGGCTTAATTTTGCCTTCGTTGATTAATTTGGAGAAAACTTCTACATAATGATATACTTCAAAGTTCCCTCCAAATTGAGGATATTCATTTTTTAATGTGTTATAACAATGGGGACACATTGTAATTATCTTCTTAACATTATAATTCTTCATCGTTTCAATATTTTGTTGCACCATAATTTGATAGAGGTATTCGTTACCCAACCGTCTAGCAGAATCTCCGCAACATCCTTCTTCAACCCCCAAAATACCGTGCTTAATGCCAACAAAAGTCAACAATTTTGATATAGCAATAGCCACCTTCTTGTTCCTATCGTCAAAAGAACCAGCACATCCTACGAAGAAAAGGTATTCCACATCTGGATCTTCGGCCAAGGTTTTAAGCCCTATTTCTTTGGCCCAATCACCCCGCATATGCATCCCTATTCCCCAAGGGTTGGAATTGTTCTCCATATTCTTAAAGGCCGTCTGTAGTTCTTGCGGGAACCGGCTTTCCATGAGGGTGAGGTAACGCCTCATTTCTATTAGCTTCGGAAATTGCTCGATGAAAACTGGACAATGTTCCACGCAGGCTCCGCAGGTGGTACAACTCCAAATGGCGTTCTCCTCTACGTAAGTCCCTATGAGTAACTCCTCCTCTTCCTCTTTTGGCTTTTCCTCACTACCCCAACTCCTCAGGTTTTCCCAAAAGAGTCTGGATTTATTTAAAAAGGCCCTCTTTAAATTCTGAATGACCTCCTTTGGGTTCAGGGGTTTCTCGGTTAAAAAGGCGGGGCAGTTTTCCTGACATCTCCCACAGCGGATGCAGGCATCCAATTGTAATAGGTCAATCCACGTAAACTCCTCTATTTTGTTGACCCCGAAGGACTCCGCCTCTTCTATGTTTTCGATGGGTTTTAACGCTTGAGGCTTAAGGTTTCGGAAGTAAGTGCTCAATATGGAAGTGAGGATGTGAAAGAGCTTGGTGTTAATCAAAACGGCTACAAAAAAGAAGGCTGTGATCAAATGGATCCACCACCAGAACTTATGGGCCCTTAGAGCCCCTTCCGCTGAAAACCAGCCTTTTAGGCCCCATCCCACGAAGGACCATCTCTCCCACGGTGCCTGAGAAGCTTGAGCGCTCAATCTCGCTCCTTCTACCAAAAACCCGGTGATAAGGACTCCCAATAGAAGAAGCAGTATCAAGAGGTCTTCCGCTTTATTATCCAATGCCCGAGGGCGAAGGATATATCGTCGTATGAGGGCCAAAAAGACCCCTATTAGGGCTCCTAAACCACCTAAATCCATCACAAACGAGAAGACCAAGTAAGGGGTCCTCTTTAAGAAGTGTAGCCCGCTATAATGATCGAAAGCCTCAAGGGCGGTTCCCACCAGTAAGATCAAAAATCCCCAAAAGATCAGACCGTGCATCACCCCGGGCAAACTCTCTCGGATTACCCTCCATTGGAGCAGGATGTTGAGGAAGACCCCTTTTATCCTCTCTCCGATCCGATCACATCGGCTCTCGGGTTTCCCCTTCCGCCAGGCTTTAACTCGTTCGTAAAGGGCATAAACGAAGATCAAAACCGCAATCCCCATTATCAGATAGGTGAGATTGCCAGTTTTACCGATATTCCAAAATAACTCTCTTTCTATTGTCATTTCTCTTTCTCCTTTTATTTCTCTTAATTAATCTTAATTAAACTCTTAACCTTGAGCCTTAAGTTTTTTTACCTCCTCGATCAAAGCCGGAACTACCTTAAATAGATCATCCACTATCCCATAATCGGCCTTTTTGAAAATAGGCGCTTCCGGATCCTTATTTATAGCCACTATCACTTTAGAAGTGCCCATTCCGGCCAAATGTTGAATAGCCCCCGAGATGCCGCAAGCTATATAAAGGTTAGGACTCACCACTTTTCCACTCTGACCCACTTGATCAGATTGAGGTCTCCACCCTGCATCTACCGCCGCCCTTGAAGCTCCGACCGCACCATTAAGAAGCTCCGCCAATTCCTCAAGCATCTTGAAGTTTTCGGGTCCTTTCATCCCTCGACCACCAGAGACGATGATCTCCGCCTCGGTCAGATCAATCTTTCCGGCTCCTACTGCCTCAAAACCTACAACTTGGAAACCCATATCCTCCGCACTAACGACGACTTCCACTTTTTCTACTTCCACTTTCCGCGATCGATCGGGTTGAGGCAAAGGCAATACGTTCGGCCGCACCGAGGCCATCTGAGGTTTCTTGGAAAGAAAGACTACTTCCGCATATACCTTACCAGCGAACATGGGACGTTTTACCTTTAAATTGCCCTGATCGTCCAAAGAAACCTCCGTACAATCGGTAGCTAACCCCACACCAAGCCTCCCGGCCAATCTCGCCGAAAGATCCTTGCCATTAATGGTGGCTCCGAAAAGGATTATAGAAGGCTCATACTTCTTGACTAATTCATAAAGGGCCTTGGTGTAAGCGCCGGTGGTATAAGCTTGGAACTGATCCCCTTCGACCACAAAGACCTTATCGGCACCGTAATATCCTAACTCCTCCGCCAATGAGGATACCGCCTTTCCTATCAAGACAGCACCAACGGGTTCTCCTTTCTTTTGGGCCATTTCTCTGGCCGCACCTAACATCTCATAGGCCACTTTTTTAACCTTGCCCTCTTTAACCTCCGCATATACCCATACCCCTGCCATCTTGCACCTCCTTAAATTACCTTCGCCTCTTCTCTTAACAGTTTAACTAACTTGGCCGCTTTCTCTTCGGGTGTCTCCCCTTCTATGATCTTCCCCGCCTTACGCATGGGCGGAAGGGAATATCTCACCACCTTGGTCAAAGCCCCTCTCTCTCCCACTTCTTCTTCCTTTAGCCCCACATCCTTAAGGGTTAAGGTCTTAACCGGTTTTTTCTTAGCCTTCATTATGCCTGGCAAAGAAGGATAACGGGGTTCATTTAACCCTTTGGTGGCGGTAAAGATGGCTGGGAGACTAACCTCAATAATGTCCAATCCCCCTTCCACTTGCCTTGCCACTTTCGCCTTTTTGTCCCCTATTAGTTCAAAGCGCTGAATGTTGGTAACAGTGGGAATGCCCAGAAGCTCCCCCAAAATAGAGGGCACTTGAGCCAAATCGTCATCGATCGCCTGTTTGCCGCAAAAGATCACATCATAGGGCATACCCTTGATGGCCTGAGCCAAAACCAAAGCCGTGGTATAAGCATCTCCTCCAAAAAAAAGGGGATCGTTGAGATGAACCGCCTCATCAGCCCCCATGGCTAAAGCGGTCCTTATCGCCTCCACCGCCCTATCGGGCCCCAACGACACAATGGTCACCTTTCCCCCTACCTTCTCCTTGAGCCTCAGGGCTTCTTCAACAGCATATTCGTCATAGACGTTGATTATGAACTTAATACCGGTGTAATCAATCGAGCCCATATCAGGGGTAGGCCTGATCTCCGCTTCCGTATCTGGCACTTGCTTAAGACAAACTAATATCTCCATCTCTAACCTCCTTAATTTGTGAAGATTATCTCAAACCTATTTATCATATCTCCTCAAATTAAGTCAACCTTGTATAAAGCTATCATCTCCAAGATGCCTCGTCTGATCATCATGATCCCGATGGCAGCCAGAAACAGATTCATCACCTTGGCTATCCCCTTTATTCCCCCTTCTCCAAGCACCTTTATCAACCTATTGGCTTCACCAAACATCAGAAGGGTAAAGAAAAGATTACCGACAAAGGCGAAAAGGGTGGGCGTAAAACCATATGCATCGTGACAGATCAAAAGGGTGCTCATCACCGCCGGACCCACTAAAAGCGGAACCCCTAAGGGCACAACCCCTATAAATTCGGTAGATTTATAACTTTTCTTTTCGTGAGAAAGCAGATCATAAATAGCAATTATCAAAAGTATAAGCCCTCCCCCCACTTTGAAATCCGAAACCGTCACTCCCAAAAGGCTGAATATAAACTTTCCCAAAAACAAAAAACCCATTCCCACGCTGAAAGCGGTGACAATAGAATGTCGGATGACCTTGGTTCTTTCCGTTTTCGTCATTTCTTCCGTCAATCCCAAAAAGATGGGCAGTACCCCAATGGTGTCCATAGCCACAAAAAGCGATATGAAAGCGAGTAAGTATTCCTTCATGATAGAAAGGGAGGGCTGGTCATAAGCCGGGTTCTGTTCCCCCTTATTGGGGGCAGTGGCCATTCATCTGGGCAGTCAATCACTTGACTGCTCAAGCGGCCTACCCGGGACCTAAGGGCGGGACCACCCTCTCCCCTACACGGCCTTGCTCCAGGCGGGGTTTGCCATGCCCTCCTTTCTTGCGAAAGGAGGCGGTGGGCTCTTACCCCACCTTTTCACCCTTACCCCAGCACCATGGCTGAGGCGGTATGTTTTCTGTGGCACTTTCCAGGGGATTACCCCCTCCGGGCGTTACCCGGCGCCTTGCCCTCTGGAGCCCGGACTTTCCTCTGGAGCTAAAAGCTCCAGCGGCCACCTGACCAACCCTCCCAAAGTAATTTTAATCTATTTTTGCAAAAATTAAAAATCCCCTCTTCCCCTAAAAAAGCAAACCCCCGCCATTATTCCAAAAAAGAAGGCCAAAATGTGAATCTTGAAAAGCGTCTCACTAACACCAGCGATAAGATAATGAAGACCCACCGCAGAAGCCAAAATTCCGAAACCTCTGGTAACGCCGAACTCTTTAATCATTTTAAGGGATTCCTTAAACCACAAGAAAAACAAAAACCCCAAGATTCCAAGGCCTACCGAACCGTAAAGGGCTAAAAAATAAAAATAAATACTATGAGGCTGGTTGTATTTCCTCAAAAAGGACCAACTTCCTTCAGTTCTTCTCATTAATTCCAACTCATAGTCTCCAGTCCCCACTCCCAAAAGTGGGTTGTTTTTAAACATCTCAAAAGAAAGCTTCCACATACCTAACCTTGCGCCTATCGAAGTCTTAACCTCCGAACTCGAAAAGAAGGACTTTATCTCATCATTTATGGCAAAAATTTTTTGCTTAAATTCCGGCGTAAACCAAACCGTTCCAAAAATTATTATCATTAACAAAGGAAGGAATATTTTTAATTTTTCTTTAAAAAAGATAGGAAGAAAAACCACACCAAAGACTATCAATGTAGCCAAATAAGGACCACGGGAATTAGATAGGAATATTCCTAAAGCGTTAATTATCGAACAGAATGCCCATATCCTATTTCCTCCTCCTAAAAGAAAAAAGTTAACAAGGGAAGCATATAATGAAATAGCGGAAACATTTCCGAACCATATGGGGTTCATTACAATTACACTCGGAAGTGAAAAAGGCTTTGAATTACTTATGCCAAAAAATTTAATTAATCCACCAAGATCAAAAATGGTTACACCAATTATTAATGCCTTTAACAAATTCATTTTATCCTTGCTGGTTTTTAGAAAATGAGCGCATAATAAATAGGTCACGATAATTAAGGAAAACCTTCTGCAAATTGTTAAACCGCTTTTTATATCCTCTGTCCATAGAAGGCCTATAAAAGGAAGGGCGCAAAATGCCAAAACGGCCCAAAATATTTTATCATGCCAAACATGGGGTATATTCCTTTTAAAAATGGAGATCAGGAAAAACAAAGAGGCTATGCCTAAAAATACACCGCTAATGCTTTTGCTTAAAGGAACCGTTAGGACTGCTAAGAAGAGGGATAAACGCCCTATCGGTAAATAACTCTCAGTGATACTCCGCAAATAGCAACCCTTTACGTTTAGGCAAGATAAAAAGTGGGATTACGGATCCTTCTATTAACTTAAAAGCCACATCGCCGAACAACCACCTGGTTAACCCAGACTGCTTACCGTGGCTGGAGATGGCTAAGAGATCACATTTCTCTTCTGAGATCGTTGAGAGTATCGTTTCGGCGATCTCTCCTATTTTGACGATTTCCCTCGCTTTGAGCCCCCTTTCCCTAAGGGTATCGCCTATTTCCTTCAGATAATTTTGGGCTTCCTGAAAGCGCTCTCTTTCTTTTTGTTCTTTCCAATTCTCCCTTTCCTCCGGTTCCATACTCGCCTCTATTATGGATTCCACATAAGGAGGAAGCTTAATGGGCTCAAGCACATGTAGAAGAAGAATCTCACTATCACTTCCTTTCAAAAACGCCTCTAAGTAAGAGAGGATCTCCTCGGCCGCCTTTGAACCGTCCAAGGGCGCTAGTACCCTTTTGAATTCCCTTTGTTTTATAGCTTCCTCAAAGGAAAGCGTCCGAGTCAAAAGCAAAGGTCTCCTTGTTCCCTGCAATATCTTACTAGGAACTCCGCCCATTCTCCATTTGGTCCCCGATGCCCCATATGCCGAAAGAGCGATAAGTCCAGCGTTAATCTTTTCGCTTAAAGCCAAAATCTCCTCCGCTGGGTCTTCGCCGTATACCACCATACCATTAGCTTTAACCCCTAAAGCTTGGAGTTCTGATACGCGTTTTTCAATGTAAGCCCTCAAAGGACGATCCAAAGCCTTCTTGTCTTCGGGAAAAACTGAAATCAAAATGACTTCGCTACCTAATCTCTTGGAAACCCTCTCGACGAAAGGAAGGATATTCTCAGCCATTATGGAACCGTCCAATGGAACTAATATTTTCTCGTACATTGGTGTCTCTCCTTAATTTTTATGCTTGATGAGGTCTGATGTCTACCGAGAAACCATTCTCTTTCAAGTTTTTAATAAGCTCGGAGACGTCTTTCTCTTCAAATTGCAAAACCAAATCGAAAACTCCTCCTTCTGAAGGCAAGGTACAAAATGATTTAACTTTAAAACCGCTCTTTTCCACAATCTCCATAACCCTCTTTGCCACACCCACCGCCCCACCGCCATAAATCAGGATCCTTTCACCCTCTTCACCGATGCCCATAAGAGGGTTTAAAATTCGATAGAAAAAGTCATTTGTCGTAACGATCCCCACCAGTTTCCCATCTTCTACCACCAACAAGGAACCTACTCGGTTTTTTTGAGCTATTGCTATGGCTTGCTCAACGGTAATATCAGGAGGAACCGTAACAAGTTCTTTCCTCATTATGTCCTTGACCCTTATTTTGGCCAATAAATAATTGAGTTCCCAATGACTTAAAGAAGTGGCCTGAGAAGGGTAATAACGAAGAAGTCTGTTTCGAGTGACGATACCCACAAGTTTACCTTTATCCACCACAGGAAGCCTTTGAATATTGTGAAACTCCATTATCCTTCCTGCTTCTACCATAAGGGTATCAGGAGAAACAGTGATAACATTAGTTGTCATGACGTCTTTCACAAACATTTTATCCTCCTTTTTAAAATGGTATTATAACTCACTTTTCCAAATTTTCAAGATGAGGTTTTTGACATTTGATTTTCTTGAGCTATATCTTAACTGAAGGAGGAAAAAATGGAAAGGGAGTTCGTGAAGATCAGGTCTCTGGATTACAAAGACATAGATGAGATAGTGGAAATAGAGAGGTTGATTTTGGGGAAGAACAGGCGGAAGTATTGGCTTATGAAGATCGACCTTTTGGAAGAAAGGTCCCCCATGACCTCTTTGGTAGCGGAAGTAGAAGGAAAGGTTGTGGGCTTCATAATCGCAGAAGTAGCCGGATGGGAATATGGGGTACCCGATACGGTGGCTTTGATCGAAACCATCGGGGTTCATCCGGATTATCAGAAAAAAGGGATAGCCACTTCCCTTTTTCGGAAACTTATAGATAACCTGAGAAAGATAGGCGTCAATACGGTGTATACTTTTGTAGAATGGCGCTCGTGGGATCTTTTACGATTTTTTGCCAAAATGGGCTTTGATAAAGGCGATATGGTACACCTCACCTTCCGTATTAAAGGTTAATTGAACTTACAATGAAAATTAAAAAGGGGGGCTTAAGCCCCCCTTTTCTTTACGCTGTCTTTATCCTTTAGGCTTGGGCATTACCTCTTCCATAAAGGTATCATCGACAAGCCTTCCCTCCGCTACAAGCTTTCTGTACTTCAGGAAGTCGATGGTGTCCTTACCCGTCATCTTTCGGGTATTGAACGCATGGAAGCCCATGAAGGCCTCACCCATCATGTTGGCCGCAAGCCAATGCCTGTGTTCATGCTTCATGAGGTCCCAGAAGAACCTCTTCTTCTGCCTTATGCTGTCAATGGTCATCATCACGCATCCGGGGAAGAGGTTGGCAATTCGCCATACGATTCTGTCAACCTCCTTATCCAAAAGGGAGAAATCGTAGTCGTTATTTCTGAGCTTCTCGTTTACCCATTGCCTCGCCTTTTCGTATTCTTCACCAGTTTTAAACTCACCATAAACAATCTCACCATTTTCCAGCCATCTGTCGGTTATCACCATGGGGTTCCTCACCCAGTTCCCCTTCTCGTCCTTCAACACGGGGACAGCCTTGGTTATAAGCCCCTTTCTCCACATCTTATAAGCGCTCCATAACTCGCACATAACACCGCTCCACATGGCATCTTCTATGCTCAAAAACCAAGGGAGGAAGTCAGTAGCACCACCAACCGGGGCTGAACCGTGAAGAGGACCAGCCTGCCCGAAGACCGCAAGATCAGAAGCAACGGTGAGGTCACAAGCGGTCCCTATCTCCTGGCCTCCTGCCACCCTCATGCCGTTTACCCTACAGATGACAGGCTTTTTGCAAGAGAGGATGCTATCCACCATGTTGTTGAAAAGCTCCATATAAGCCCCATACTCTTCCGGCCTTTTGCTATAATACTCGGCATACTCCTTGGTGTTACCACCGGTGCAGAAGGCATAGGGGCCTACGGCGGTAAACACCACCGCCACCACCTCCCTATCGGTGGAGGCATTCTCAAATCCAGCGATTACCCCCTTTATCATCTGGGTGGTATAGGAATTATATTGAGCGGGATTATTGAGGATAATCCAAGCCACATAAAGCCCCTCCACCACATTCCCCTGGGGGTCCTTCAGGGGTCTCTTCTCATACATCGTACAAGGGGGCTCGGTGCCCCAAAACTCCGGACCATGTCTTGAATGATCCTTCAAGGCATGTTCTCTTGGTAACCATTCCAATCCCATGCTTCCCTCCTTTTAATTTTTATTTTTAAAAATCAGGCACCAAAACAATCCTCCGGAAAGGAGGCTTAGCATGCGCTTCTTCGAATACTTCCCTTATCTGGCTCATGGGTCTTAATTCCACAAAAGGATCGATGTGAATCTTCTTCTTTAAAACCATATCCAAGACTATGGGATAATACTCAGGCAAACATCCCCAGGTACCAATCACTTCAGCGTCAAAAGCCATAAGCCTTGAAAGTTGATACTCGTTGATCTGGGGACCATAACCTATCAAAATCAACTTGCATATAAAGGTCACAAGCTCCAATGCTATCTGTTGTCCCGCTTTGGTGCCAGTTACTTCGAATATCTTCCACCCATAAGTCCTTAACCCATTTTCCCTGCAGATCTTCCTCCACTCCTCTCTTACGTCTCGCGGGCTTTTATCCCTTGAATTTATCACGAAATCAGCCCCATATTGTAAAGCCCGCTTTAGTTTCTCCTCATCCCTTCCGATTCCGATCACAACTGCAGCATTGAAAACAAACTTGGCTATTTGGGTCATATAAGTACCAACTCCCCCGGTACAACCCACAACCACTACCAAATCCCCAGGCCCAAGGTCCGCCCTCTTAGCAGCTTGAAACGGCGTTGTCACCGCATCGGCTATAACCGCCAGCTTTTCCAGCGGCATATCAGCGGGCCTATTCCTCACTTCACAAAGATCTATAGAAGGAACCGGAATATGACTGGAAAAACCCCCATAAATGCCCAAGCTATTCCCTGGCATCTTCTGATCCAAACAACGATTGCCTCGCCCTATCTTACAGATGTAACACTTTCGACAGGGCATAACGGCAGGAATTATCACTTCCTTACCTATCCACTCCTCATCCCCGGCTACCACTACCCCACTTATCTCATGTCCCAAGGTCAATGGCGGCTTATTAACGGTAGGCACCCCATCGAAGAAATACCCTAAATCGGTATGACACACCCCACAACCCTTTACCTCCACTAACACCTCACCTGGCTTGAGCTCCGGTACGGGGATCGAAGTTCGTTCTATAATGCCGGGAATCGGATTGCCCTTCTCATCCTTACCCCATGGCCTTACCATCTGCCATGTCTCTATTTTCTCCGGTACCCTCATACGGCACCTCCTTTCTTTTTTTCTTTAAGTCATCCCATATCCCCCATCCACCATTATCACCTGTCCGGTTATGTAAGAAGCCTCATCGGAAGCCAAAAACACAAAAGCCCCAGCCACCTCTTCAGCAGTGGCAAACCTTCCCATCAAGATCCTTCTCTTGTAAATCTCCACCAACTTGGGATCGGTCCTTATCTTCTCGCTCATCTCGGTCTCCACGATACCTAAACATATGCAATTGACCCTTATCCCATATTGAGCCAATTCCCTGGCGGCTGATTTGGTCAGGGCTATAACCCCTCCCTTGGCCGCACTGTAATTTATCTGACCCACTGTCCCCACTACCCCAGCGACGGAAGTGACGTTAATTATGGAACCCGATTTTTGTTCACTCATATAAGGAAAAGCCGCTTTGATACATAACCAAGGGGCCTTAAGGTGAATGTCGATAACCGCTTGCCAATCCTCCTCACTCATCTTGTGAAGCAGAGCCGGACGAATGAAACCCGCATTATTGACCAATATGTCGATTTTCCCAAAATTATCAATGGCTCCCTTTATCACATTCTGGGCTCCCTCCCAAGTGGCCACATCAGCCCCTACTGCTACCGCTTTGCGTCCCATCTTTTGAATCTCTTCCACCACCTCTTTCGCTGCTTCGGGTCTTGTAGCATAATTCACCACCACATCGGCACCTTCTCGAGCAAAGGCTAGACATACGGCCCTTCCCACCCCTCGACTTCCTCCGGTTACAACCGCTACTTTCCCCTTCAGTTTCATCTTTAACTCCTACAAGTTACTCGATGACCATTATCACCGTATCAGAAGTCACTTGCTGTCCCTCTTTAACTTTTATCTCCTTTACCGTACCTGAAATAGGCGCCACTACAGGCATCTCCATCTTCATGGCTTCAATTATTGCGATCTGATCGTTCTCCTTCACTTGATCCCCTTCTTTAACCAGGATCTTCACGAGCTTTCCAACCATTGGGACTGTCACTTCCATCTTACTCTCCTCCTTTATTTTTGTTCTTCGATGAAATGCCTGGCTATTATGATCTTTTGGATGTTGGACGTACCTTCCACCGTTTGATAACTCTTGGCATCTCTATAATACCTTTCAATTGGGTATTCCGCCGAATACCCATAGGAACCATAGATCTTCATAGCCTCATTAGCAGCAAAAACGGCAGCTTCCGCGCTGTAATACTTAGCGGTAGAGACATAAAGGGTGGGCCTTTCGCTAAGTTTTCCAAGCCTTATCTGCTCCAGGATCCAAGCCGCCTTAAAGACCAAAAGTTTCGCCGCCTCATGTTCGCACCACATTCTGGCCAGTTGATCCTGGATCATCTGATGTTGAATAATGGGAACACCGAACTGAATCCTCTCATTAGCATACTTTTTGGCGAGCTCAAAGCATTTCTCCGCCACCCCTGCAGCTCGAGCGGCACAAGAAAGTCTGGTGCGATCAAGCATGAACATGGCTATCCGGAAACCATCACCAGGTTTACCCACAATGGCATCTTTGGGGATTTTAACCTCCTCAAACACTATTTCCCCAGTAGGGGCACAATGTAGCCCTAACTTATCCTCAATAGCCCGTTGGGTTATGCCTGGAGTGTGCATGTCCACTATAAAAGCAGACATCCCTCGATGTCTCTTTTCCCTGTCGGTCATGGCAAACACAATACCCACATCAGCCACCGGAACCCCGGAGATCCACATCTTGGTACCGTTTAAGATCCATCCATCAGAGACCTCTTTGGCGGTGGTCTTCATGGAAGCCACATCAGAACCCACATCGGGCTCGGTGAGGGCAAAACACCCCAAAAGATCCGCCTTAATCAATGGAGGTATCCATTTCCTCCTCTGCTCTTCGGTACCAAACTCCAAAAGCACCGATTGAATGGAATTCATCTGAAGGTTAAAGGGAAGACCATAGGAAGGACTCTCTTTGGCGATCTCCATGGTGATGATGGTAGCCGCCACGTAACCCATGTTGTTACCCCCATACTCCTCAGGGGCGATACAGCCGAAAAACCCAAGTTCCGCCATTTTCTTCACAATTTCTTTGCGAAACACATGCGCCTTTTCATCCTTCTCCACTATGGGCGCAATCTCATTCTGGGCAAAATCCCGAGCCATTTCTTGAACCATCCTCTCTTCTTCGGTGAAAGCAAAATCCATGATTCCCCCTCCTTTTTACTTTGTGCATTTTATAACAAATTTCCATCCCAAGTGTCAATACCCAAATATTTTCCAAAAATCCACTTGAAAAGGGTCCTCTCCGAAGTTATTTTGATCTACTCCATCAAAAACCCCGAGGAGGGAGGAGATGCCCATCTACGAATACCAATGCACCAACTGTGGGGAAAAGTTCGAGCTTCTGCAAAGTTTTAATGACCCTCCGGTTGCCGTTTGTAAAAATTGTCAAGGGGAGGCCAAAAGGATCATCTCCTTGGCGAACTTCCATTTAAAAGGAAGCGGATGGTACGCTACCGACTACAAGAACAAGGACAGGGCAAAGAGAGAGGGAAAAGAAGAAAAGGAAGACAAAAAAGATAATTAAGCCCTCTCGTATTTCAGAAACTCTTCCCAAAGGTCAGCTTTGGAAATGGGGATAGAGAGTATCTCCCAAGGGAAAAATTCTTGGTTTGTTTTCTTTCTCAAGACCCAAAAATCCGGATTCACCGAGGAGACCCTTAAGTGCCTTATCCAATCGCCCTCTTTCCAACCCCGGTAAAGTTCTAATCCGATCCTTCTATCCCCTAAGGAGAAAAGCGCTTCAAAATAAGCCCATTTGGGAAGGTCATAATTTATTTGGAATTCTAAAGATCTTTTAAGGTATTTTATCTTCTTTTTTAAAGAAGCGATCTCCTCAAAGGGATACCATTGAAAGGGGGTCCAAGGCTTAGGAACGAAGGAACTGAGGCTCAGGATTATCTTTCCCTTTGAGGCTCGGAGTATCTGCTTTTGTTTATGGGAGATTTCCTTTACCAGGTTGATCAAAGCCTTAAGGTCTTCTTCCTCCTCTTTGGGCAATCCTATCATGAAATATAGCTTTAAATTGGTCACCCCTTCCTGAGAAAGTATCTGGACCGCCCTGAATAGATCACTATCGGAAAGCCTTTTCCCTATTTTAAACCTTTTTTCCTCTCTTCCCACTTCCGGGGCGAAGGTTACACTCCTTTGGTTAGAAGCGAAGAGTAGCTTGGCCAAAGTTTCGCTTACTTGATCGGCCCTTAAAGAAGAAAGTGTGAATTGCCCACCAAGCTGGATGACCTTATGACATAAATGCAAAAAATCAGGATGATTACCAATTGCTGCCCCGAGGAAACTCACCCGTCCACAAAGCTTTACCCCTTCGATTACTTTTTTCTCTAAAAGGTCCAGAGGATAAGGCCTAAAAGGATGATATAGGGACCTGACCACGCAAAACCGGCAATGATGAGGGCATCCTCGGGCGACCTCTATGATAAGGGAATCGCCAAATTCCCCCTCTTTTGTCCTTAAAGGTGAGCTCACCACAAGTGGCGTTCCTTTGTGGACGCGCTTCTTTATCCTTCGGGGTAAATCCCCGGAGCGAGGCACTATGTCCTTTAAAGTCCCATCGGGATTCAGGATGGGTTCGTAGAACTGAGGAACGTATACCCCTTCCACCGCGGATAGGCCTTTGAGAAGTTCTTCTCGCGTTTTTCCCCAGGATTTCTTTAAAGCCTCTATAAACTCATCTACTAACTCCTCCGCTTCTCCGATGAGGATGCAGTCAAAAAAGGGAGCCATCACCTCGGGGTTTATGCTCATCGCACTTCCACCGGCTATAACCAAAGGATCGTGAACCTTACGCTCTTCCGCCAATAAAGGTATCCCTGAAAGTTCAAGCATCTGGAGGACGTTGGGATAATCGTTCTCGTAAGAAAGGGAAAAGGCTAATATATGGAAATCCCTCAAAGGCCTTAGACTCTCTAAGGATAAAAGGGGAATATTGGTTCTCTTATGTTCATCTAAGATTCGGGGCTCGGGGAGGAAAGCCCTCTCACATACCACGTCCTTTCGCGCGTTAAAAAGGGCATATACGTATTGAAAACCCAGATTGGAGATGCCAACGTTATAATAATTGGGGAAAATTAAGCAAACCCTGATCTTACCACCCCAGTCCTTAACTATCGTCCCTTTCTCCTTCGCAAGGAAATCCTCCCAGTATCGTCTGATCAAAGATGACATGATCAGTCAACGCCTTCCCTCAAAAAGGTAGGGAGGTCGTGCCTATCGCGGAATTGATCCCTTTTGGATCTAAACCTGAAGCCCGAAAACTCCTCGAACCCTTTCCCCTTACGCATAAAGGCTGGTACATCTATATTGCTCAAGTCCTCCTCCGGAAGCACCACTTGAGGCTTAAACTCTTTCTGTGGCTGAGGTTCCTCTAAGCCAGTGGCTATCACCGTAACCCTCACCTCATCTCCCAGTCCCTCTTCTATCACCGCTCCGAAGATGATATTGGCTTCTTCAGAGGCCTCTTCCTGAATTAAACTAGCCGCCTCACTAACCTCATAAAGGGTGAGATCAGGGCCTCCTGCGATGTTTATGAGGACCCCCTTGGCCCCCTTTATGGAGACATCCTCCAGGAGGGGATTACATATGGCTTGCTGAGCCGCTTCCAAAGCCCGTCTTTCGCCTGAGGCTCTCCCCATGCCCATTATGGCCATTCCCATTTCCGACATGATGGTCTTTACATCGTTAAAATCCAAGTTCACCAAACCGGGCATTATGATGAGATCCGCTATCCCCTTTGCCGCTTGATAAAGGACCTCGTCGGCCTTTTTAAAGGCTTGGATTAAAGGGGTGTTTTTCTCACTTATGGTCAGAAGCCGATCATTGGGAATGGTGATAATGGTATCAACCGCCTTTTTCAATTCTTGCCAACCCTCCTCGGCTTGAAGTCTTCGTTTCTTCCCTTCAAAACGGAAGGGTTTGGTGACAATGGCCACCGTCAGGGCCCCTAATTGTTTGGCCACTTGAGCTACAATAGGGGCCCCCCCTGTGCCTGTACCTCCTCCGAGACCAGCGACGATGAAAACCATGTGAGCCCCCTGAAGGGCATCCCTTATTAGATCGATGCTCTCTTTTGCCGCTTCTCTGCCTATTTGCGGATCCCCCCCGGCACCCATACCTCTGGTTAATTTTTCTCCCAATTGTAATTTTACCGGAGCCAAACACCTCTGAAGGTCCTGAATGTCGGTGTTAGCGGCTATCAATTCTACCCCTTGTAGTCCGTAATTTATCATGGTGTCCAAGGCATTACACCCTGCTCCCCCTATCCCTATTATCTTTATCACCGTGGTCTGTAAGTCCCTATCGAGCTCAAAACGTTCTAATTCCCTCATGCTCTTCCTCCTTTTTAGCTTGAAAACATCTCCCTAAAAATTTCCTTCAATCGGCGCTTTAACCCCGGTCCTCCCTTTCGAACTTTAAGGCCCCTTGGCTGATCTTTGCGAGCCCCATATATCACAAGCCCTACCGCAGTGGCATATTGGGGATTCTGCACGATATCTACCAACCCTCCGATGCCCCGAGGATAACCTCGCCTTGCAGGCAGATCAAACAGATCAGTGGCCATCTCCACGATGCCTTCCATCAGAGCCGTTCCCCCGGTTAAGACTATCCCTGCTGGCATGAGTTTTAGGTATCCGGATTCCTCCAGTTCCTTATTGACCATCCTCAATATCTCTTCCACCCTGGGCTCTATGATCTCCGCCAAAAGACGCCGAGAGACAACCCTCGGTCTCTGCCCCTCACTTACCGGTGAGACTTCGAAACTCTCATCGGAGGAGACCAAAGAAGCCAAAGCACATCCGTACTTCACTTTGAGCCTCTCGGCTTCCTCCAAAGGGGTTCGCAACCCAAAGGCTATATCGCTCGTTATGTGATCACCAGCCACGGGCAATACGGCGGTATGCCTTAAACTTCCCCTGTAGAAGACGGCCAAATCGGTAGTCCCTCCTCCCATATCCACCAAAGCCACTCCCAACTCCATCTCCTCCGGGATCAAAACCGCTTCGCTTGAGGCTAAATGCTGAAGGACCAGATCTTGAACCTCAAGTCCAGCCATATGTACACACTTGATGAGGTTCTTAATAGCGGTAATGGAACCCATGACTATATGGGCTTTAACCTCAAGCCTTATGCCGCTCATCCCGCGAGGATCTTTTATCCCATCTTGTCCATCCAAGATGAACTCTTGGGGCAATACGTGGAGCACTTGCTTGTCATTGGGAATAGCTAAAGCTCGGGCCGCATCTATTACCCGGGCTACATCATCATCGCTTACCTCACCTGCTTTAAGGGCTACGACACCACTTGAATTCAAACCTTGAATGTGAACGCCTGAAATCCCCACTATGGCCGATTTTATCTCGCAACCGGCCATAAGTTCCGCTTCCGCAACTGCCTTTTTTATCGATTCAACGGTTGAGTCAATATTGATGACCATCCCTCTCCGAATGCCCCGGGAAGGAGCAGTCCCTATTCCTATGATATCCACCCCATGGGGAGTAGGGACCCCTACTAATGCGCAGACCTTGGTAGTACCTATATCTAAACCGACAATTGGAATTTCTTTGCTCATCTCTCCCCTCCCTTACCAAATCCCACGATAACTTTATCGGGTTCCACATACAACAGGTAATTGGGCTTCTTTTCCCCCAAAAGCCCCTGGACCGACTTAAGGACTTTAAGCCCTTCGGAAAGCTGTGATTCTTTTAATCGGAACCAAATCCCTTCTTGGGTTAAAAGGACGTAGAAATCCCCCTCTTTTTTAATAGCCAAAGGGGCCATTTCTTTGATCAACCTCTGGGTCTCCTCAGGTTGGAAAGTGAACCCCAAGGGGTCTTTCTCCTCGATTTTTAACCTTAAGGTGTAAGGGTAGACCTTCCAAATCTCGCATCTCGCGATTTTGGGATCCTTAAGGAGGAGTTCGCCTATCTTTTTTAAATTTATCTTGAAAAGGTTCCTACCCGAAAGCTCGGGGAGTAAAAGGTTTTCAAGCTCTTTAAGAGAAAGCACCCGATTCCCTCGGACCTCCACCTTCTGTACGGGAGGCAAAAATTGCCATAACCAAAATCCCAGAGCCCCCAAAAAGACCAGTGAAAGGATTAACCACTTCATAGCTTCACCTTAAGAGAAGCCCCCTTCAGGATTTCCAAAACGAGTTCATCAAAACTAAGCCCCTCATAAGAAGCCGCCCGAGGAACAAGGCTTGTGGCGGTCATACCGGGAATGGTGTTCACCTCCAAAACCCAAAGCCCCCCTTCGGGATCCAATCGGAAATCAACCCTAATACAACCACTGCATTTAAGGACTTTATAAGCCAAAACTGCGAGTTCTTTAGCCCTTTTTCGGAGCTCCTCCCCTATGGGGGCAGGTATTAAATATTGGGTCTTCCCAGGGGTATATTTCCTCTCGAAATCGTAAAAACCCCCTTCGGGCAAGATCTCGATGACCTCAAGGGGCCTCCCGTTCAAAACGGCCACCGTGAGCTCTTTACCCGGAATAAAACGTTCTATAAAAACCTCGGAATCGTATTCCAAAGCCTTGGATAGGGCTGATTCCAGTTCGGCCTCCTCTCTCACAATGCTCACCCCGATGGTCGAACCTTCTGAAACCGGTTTAACGACCCAAGGCAGAGGAAAGGTGGGGTTTATCCCCTCTTCCCAAACTACAAACTCAGGCGTGGGTATTCCGGAAGCCAGGAAAATCTGCTTGGCCTTGACCTTGTCCATGGCCAAAGCGCTTCCTAAGACCCCGGAACCCGTATAGGGAATTCGTAAAAGCTCCAAAAGCCCCTGGATGGTGCCATCCTCTCCCAATTTCCCATGCAAGGCCAAAAAGGCCAGATCCATCTGGGCATTAAGGACCTTCTCAACCACATCCCCGTCCAGGATCACCGGAAAGGCTTCAACCCCTTGCCTTTTAAGAGCCTCAAGGACGGCCATACCGCTTTTTATGGATATCTCCCTCTCGCTGGAAAGACCGCCCATAAGGACCCCTACTCTTTTCCCCTTTAGCTCCAAACCTCGACCTCCAGCTCGAGTTCCACGTTGAAAAGCTTAAAAACCCTTTCCCTTATCTCCTCGATTAACGCCATCACATCACTAAAAGTGGCATCCCCTACGTTCAAGATGAAATTGGCATGTAAAGGAGAAACCATCGCCCCTCCCCGCCTTTGGCCCTTAAACCCCGCCTTATCGATGAGGTACCCCGCCGGAGGTCCTTTAGGTGGGTTTTTGAAGATACAACCGGCACTCGGGAAATCCAAAGGTTGAGTCTTCTTTCTCTCAAGCCTCAAAAACCTCATTCTTTCCCGGATCTCTTCCGGATCCCCTTCGAAAAGCCCAATCCCAACCTCCCATATCACTTCCCCTTCCCTTAGGGGGCCTCGACGATAAGAAAAATTTAAATCCTCCCTCCTCTCCCTTTTACCTTGAGCATTGTAAATGATAAGGTATTCCACCCTGTCCCCGATCTCATAACCCCAGGCTCCTGCATTCCCCTTTATAGCCCCTCCTACGGAACCCGGGATCCCACAAAGCCCCTCTAAGCCCGAAAGGCCCTCCCTTTCGCAAAAACTCAAAAGGTGTTCCAAACTCGTACCAGCACCAACCGCCAGAACGGGGCCTTGGGACCGGATAAAATTGGAGGCCTTCTTCAAGTCTATCAAGACCTCCTGGATACCCCGATCATCCACCAAAAGGTTAGTCCCCTTTCCTATGACCCTAAAAGGCACCCCTTTGAGGTTTAAAACTTCGAGGACTTCCCAAAGCCCTTCTTCCGAATGGGGCCTTATAAGCAAGGGCGCAGGCCCTCCGATTCTAAGAGAGGTTAGTCTCTTCATCAAAGGGCCTTCCTCCATCTCGGCTATTCCCTTTTTCCTTATCTCCTCTATTAAAGCCTTCATCCCTCAAGAAGCCTCACCAACTCCTCTGAGACCTCACTTATATTGCCCGCCCCTAAGGTGACCACCACATCCCCCTCTTTCAAGATGGGCAGAATGAACTGAGGGATCTTTTCTCGCTCCTCCACATATAACACCCTATCGCCCACCTTTTCCTTTAGCCTCTCATAAAGCCTTAAACCCGATACTCCCTCTATTGGCTCTTCCCCTGCCGGATAGACCTCAGTAAGGATCAATAAAGCCACCCCATCGAAACATTCGGTAAATTCGGTGAAAAGATCCTTTAACCTCGTATACCGATGGGGTTGAAAGACGGCGATTATCCTTCTGCCCAGTTGGCTTAACGCCTTTAGGGAGGCCTTTATCTCCTCAGGATGATGAGCATAATCATCGACCACCATTATGCCCTGAGCTTCTCCTTTGATCTCTAACCTCCTTTCCACTCCCTTAAAGTCCTCAAGCGCTTCCTTAACCACCTCAAAAGGAATACCCAATTCTAGACCGCAGGCCAATGCCGCTAGGGCGTTTTGAACGTTATGATCCCCCGGTACCTTCAACCTGATCTCCCCCAATGCTTTTCCTTCAACGTAAACTCGGAACATGATCATCCATTGCTTTTTCTCAATCACCACGCCTTTAACCTGAGACTCATCCGATAACCCGTAGGTGATTTTTCTCTTTTTTATTAAAGGTATAACCTCCCTCACTACCGGGTGATCCCAACACAGAATGGAGACGCCATAAAAGGGCACTTTGTTGGCAAACTGAACGAAGGCCTCTTTTAACCTTTCAAAGGTTCCATAAAAGTTCACATGCTCGCGGTCAATGTTGGTTATGACCACTATGGTGGGGATCAGGCTTAAAAAACTCCCGTCGCTTTCATCGGCTTCAGCCACCAGAAACTCACCTGCTCCCAACCTGGCTCCCCCTCCTATTCCTTTAACCCTTCCCCCGATAACCGCAGTGGGATCAAACCCCCCGTGAGCCAAAACTTGGGCGATCATAGAGGTGGTGGTGGTTTTACCATGGCTTCCCGCCACGGCGATCCCGTATTTCATCCTCATCAACTCCGCAAGCATCTCCGCTCGGGGAATAACCGGGATCCCTCGCTTTAAGGCCTCTTGAACTTCCGGATTGGTGAAAGGAACCGCCGACGAAACTACCACCACATCGGCCCCTTCAACATACCGGGGATCGTGACCGTAAAAGACCTTACACCCCAACTCCTCCAAACGCCTGGCGGCCTTATTGGGTTTTAAATCGGAGCCGGTCACGCGATAGCCCAAGTTATGTAAAACCTCCGCTATCCCGCTCATCCCTGAACCACCTATGCCTACGAAATGGACCTGCTTTATCTTCCCGCGGTACACGCTACAAGCTCCAACGAACGTTCCACTATCATCTGAGAAGCCTGGGGTTTACCCAGACTGAGAGCCCTTTTCTCCATCTCAACCCTCAATCCCTCTCTCATCATCAACTCCTCCAAGTTCTCTATCAACCTCTCCGGAGTAAGCTCTTCCTGAAGGATCATCCTGGAGGCCCCGTGTTTTACAAAAACCTCGGCGTTTTTCAACTGATGGTTTGAAGTGGAATAGGGATAGGGAACCAAAATGGAGGCCCGTCCCACACAGGCGATTTCCGCCAAGGTTAAAGCCCCTGCTCTCGATATAACTAAATGGGCCTTGCCATACCATCTGCCTATGGAGTTGTCAAAAGGAAAGACCCATCCTTCTACGCCCATTTTACTGTACTCTTCCTTGAGCCACTCATAATCCATCTTTCCCGTTTGGTGGACTATTTTTATCTTATCCTTTAAGACCTTCAAAACCTCAAAGACCACCCGGTTCAAAGCGGAACTGCCTTGACTACCTCCAAGTACGAACACTGTAAAGGGCATTTTTCTCTCCTCTTTTCGAGCCTCTTCTATGAGCTCTTGACGAACGGGGTTTCCGGTGAGCTCGGTTTTAAACTTGGGAAAATAGGAGAGGCTCTCCTCAAAGGAGACGAAGATTTTCTGGGCAAAGGGCGCACTTAAACGATTAGCCAAACCTGGTACCACATTCTGTTCGTGAATTGCTCGGGGGATTCTCAGTAAGGCCGAAGCCAAAATTACGGGACCCGAGGCATAACTACCGAAACCTAACACCAGATTTGGTTTTATCAACCTCAATAAAGCGATACCTTTAGGTAAGGCAAAAACAAGCGCCAAAAGTCCCTTTAACGTTTCCGTTATCCCTTTCCCTGTCAAGGGCTTGACTTGAAGAACCCTATACGGAGCGAAGGATAAAAGATTTTTCTCTATCTCTCTTCCACTTCCCACAAAACAAACCTCCCACCCCCTCTTAAGAAACTCTTCGGCACAAACTAAAGCCGGGAAAACATGCCCCCCCGTACCACCGGTAGCTATCAGAACCTTTGGCGCCAAATCCTCTCTCCTACTGCATCTTGTGAGGCCCTTAAAAGAAGACCTATGGAGACCATCGAAACCAACAAAGAAGACCCTCCGTAACTGATAAAGGGAAGAGGCAAACCCGTTATAGGGAAAATCCCGAGCACAACCCCCATGTTCAAAAAGGCCTGTAACGCCAACATCAACCCCAAACCTATGGCCAGATTGCCCGAAAATGGATCGGGATTCCTTAAGGCAATCTTAACCCCTCGCCAAAAGATGATGAAAAAAGCCGTACCTATTCCCGTAATGCCCAAGAACCCGAATTCCTCACCCATATTGGCCAAAACGAAGTCCACATGGGGTAGGGGCAAAAAGAAGAACTTCTGTCGGCCAAGACCTATTCCAACCCCTAAAAGTCCACCTTTCGCCAGGGCCAAAAAGGCCTGCTTCAACTGATAAGGCGCTTGAGTGGGGTCTTCCAGGTAAGCCAAAAAGTCAGAAAACCTTCGGAGAATGTAACTTTTGGACAACCCAACCATTATCAAAGGGGGAATCAAGGTGAAAGTGGCAAAGGCCAAATGGGTTAATCTCCAGCCGTAAAGGAACATCAATAAGATCCCCAAGGCGTAAAGAAAAATCGCTGTACCGAAATCGGGTTCAAGTAAAACAAGACCCACCACCATAAAAAGGACCGCTAATGGCTTTAGAAAATCCTTTAAGTCCGTTTTGGGATACTCAACGCTCATTTTGGCCAAAAACATAACAAGCCCTACTCTCGCCAACTCTGAAGGTTGAAACACAAAGATCGGTGTTTTGATCCATCTCCTCGCCTCACCTGTCTTAATTCCTATCCCTGGTACCAATACCAGGATCAAGAGCAAAATCACTAATACCAGAAAAGGAAAGGCACATCTTTTTAAGAATTTGGGGTTTAATTTTAGAGAGACCAAGAAAAACGGAAGGGCAAAAAGGAAAGAGAGTAACTGGCGCTTAAAATAATAAAGTGGATCGTCAAACCTTAAGGAAGCCCTTGGAGCACTCGCACTAAGAATCGACAAAAAACCCATTACCAAAAGCCCTATGAAACATACGATTAACCAGGGGTCATAACCCCTTTTCACTGGCCAACCTCCTCACCGCTTCCTGAAAGACTTCGCCTCTGTGTTTGTAATCCCTAAACAAGTCGAAACTTGCGCAACTCGGGGAGAGTAAAACGCATTCTCCCGGTTCGGCCTTGGAAAAGGCCATTTTTACCGCTTCTTCCATATCCTCCGCTTCAAATAGGGGTATTAAATCTTGAAAGATCTCCTTGAGTTTTGGCCTCGCAGCCCCTATGGCCACAATTGCCTTTAGCTTTTCAGCTTTACTCCTCAATACCGAAAGATCAACGCCTTTGTCCAATCCTCCGGCGATGAGAATAACCGGTGTTTCGAATGCTTCCAGCGCCCTTAAAGTCGCATGGGGGTTTGTGGCCTTTGAGTCGTCATAAAAGAGGACCCCCTTTACTTCTGCCACGAATTGAAGCCGGTGCGGAAGGGGTTGAAAGGTGTAAAGCCCTTCCCTGATCCTTTCTTCATCAAGCCCCAATAACAAGGAAGCTCCAATTGAAGCCATCACGTTCTCCAGGTTGTGAGGACCTTTTAAGGGAATACCCTTAAGTTCAATGGCTCCCTCTTTTCCCTCCAAATTCCAACGGATTCTCTCACCTTCTAAAAATATCCCCTTAAGGGGCTTTTTCGCGATCGGAATGACCTTAGGTCTTATTTTTCCCTCAAACCCCTTGAGTACCGGATCATCGAAGTTCAGAATGGCAAAGTCCTCTTCCGTTTGGTTTTTGAATATATTGGCCTTAGCCCTTAGGTAATCGGCGAAATCCTTGTGGCGATCATAATGATCATCGCTTATGTTTAAAAAAACCGAAATAAAAGGTCTAAAGGTCTCGATGGTCTCCAATTGAAAACTGGAGACTTCTAGGACCAACACATCGGCCTTTTCTCCGCTTAAGACGTACTCGCTAAGAGGGGTCCCCAGATTCCCTCCTACGAAGGCCTTAAGGCCACCCTTTTGGAGAATGTGGCCTATAAGGGAAGTGGTGGTACTTTTACCATTTGTTCCGGTGATTGCTACAATTGGTTCCTTCACTCTTTGAAAGGCAAACTCGAGTTCGCCTATAACCTTTACCCCCTTTTCCTTTAAACGCCCAAAAAGCTCGGCCTTTGGATCAACACCAGGGGAAAGGATCACCAATGAAACTCCTTCGAAACTCCTTTCATCATAGGAGCCAAGCTCGACCTTTATCCCCTTCCCCTCAAGCTCCTTTTTCACCTCTTGAAGGTCCTCATTAAGATCGAACCCCAATACTTCGAAACCCTCCTCCTTCAGAAGCAAAGAAGCCGCCCTTCCACTTTTCCCAAGTCCTATTACTGCAGCCCTTTCGCCCATCTGCCAATCACCTCAGTTTGAGGGTGCTTAACCCTAAAAGCCCCAGGACTATCGATACAATCCAAAACCTCACGATTATTTTAGGCTCGGGCCATCCCTTAAGCTCAAAATGGTGATGTAAGGGAGCCATTTTAAAGATCCTCCTTCTCCTCAACTTGAAGGACAAAACTTGTAGGATAACCGAAACGGTCTCGGCCAAAAACACCCCGCCCACCAGAGCCAGAAGCAGTTCTTGCCTTAACAATATGGCCATACTGCCCAAAGCCCCTCCTAAAGCCAAAGCCCCTACATCCCCCATGAAGATCTGGGCTGGATAAGCGTTGAACCACAAGAACCCAAGTCCTCCGCCTAAGATGGCACCACATAAAACGGCCAATTCGCCCGCCTCTCTAATATGGGGGATCAAAAGATAACGGGAAAATTCCCAATGCCCACTACAATAAGCGAAAACCGCAAAGGTACCGGCACTCACCATCACCGGGCCTATGGCGAGCCCATCAAGACCATCGGTAAGATTCACCGCATTGGAAGTACCGCATAACACGAAAATCGAAAAGGGAACACACCAAGCCCCTAAATTTGGTTCAAGTTCCTTGAAAAATGGAACCGTCAAAGTGGTCTTAAAACCCGGAGCTTTAAAGATAAGGTAGGTTAAGAAGGTCGAAAATATCAACTGAAGCAAAAACTTGACCTTCCCGGACATTCCTCTTCTTCTAATTAGCTTAAGATAATCGTCCAAAAAGCCTATGAATCCAAACCCAATGAGGGCAAAAATGACGATCCAGAGGTAAATATTGGAGAGTTTTCCCCAAAGAAGTGTCGAACCTATTATTGAAAAAAGCAATAAGGCACCCCCCATGGTGGGAGTGCCTTCTTTCTCTTTGTGTCTTAACGGGACCTCCTCCCTTATCCTTTGACCTATCTGTTTTTCCCGGAGCTTTTCTATGAGAAAGGGACCAAGAATAAGGGATATGAGTAAAGCCGTAAGGATCGCTCCTATAGTTCTAAAGGTTATGTACTTAAAGACGTTAAAACCCACAAAAACGCCGCTCAATGGATAAAGGAGTTCGTAAAGCATCACTCCTCCTCAAGGAAGTCCTTTATCCTTTCCATCTCCATGATCCTGGATCCCTTTAAAAGGACAAAATCGCCCTTTTTCACGTATTCTTTAAGGGCTCTTCCTATCTCCACGTGATCTTTCCCTATCAGCAAAAACCCCTTGAACCCTTCCTCTAGGGCGCCCGAGGCGATGCTTTCCGCCCACTTCCCCAAAAGGAAAAGCGCGTCAATACCCAATTGAGCGCACCACCTTCCCACCTCTTTATGGTAAACTTCTGCCCAAACCCCAAGTTCGGCCATATCGCCCAAAACGGCGATTTTTCTCCCTGAGAGGGAAGAAAGCGCGTTTAAAGCCGATCTTAAGGACATGGGGTTTGAATTGTAGCAATCCTCGATGATCCAAAAATCCTTAAGTTTTACCACACATCCTCTCAGGGGAAGTGGTTCGAAGGAGGAAAGGCCTTCCCCTATCTTTTTTAAGGGAATGCCCATTACTATAGCCGCCGAAGAAGCAGCAAGACTACAATAAACCCCCCCTTCCCCGAGGACCTTGCTTGAGACCCTTATTCCCCCACTGGGAGTCTTGAGGAGGAACTCCACCCCCTTTTCCGTGAATTTGATATCCTCAGCCCTTATTGTGCTTTGGGGAGATTTGCCGAAGGAGACCTTTTTACCGTGAAAATTCTCCGCTATCTCCCTCACTAAGGGATCGTCTTCGTTATAGATCAAAATCGAATCGGAGTTCATCCCTTCTAAAAGTTCCGCCTTTGCCCTCTGAACCCCTCTTAGATCCGAAACCCCTTCCAGATGGGCTGGGCCTATATTGGTTATGATGCCCACGTGAGGACGAGCTATTCGGCTCAAATAAGAGATCTCCCCAAAAAAGGACATCCCCATCTCAAGGACGATGACCTCATCCTCTTCAGAGGCCCTAAGAAGAGAAAGGGGAAGTCCAATTTGGTTGTTATAACTATTAGGGCTTTGCGAGACCTTAAACCCTCCCAAACTGAACAGACGACCCATCATCTCTTTAGTGGTCGTCTTGCCACAGGAACCGGTAATGCCAATTACCGTTCCCTTGAGTCGATCCCTCCAAAAGGAAGCTAATTTCCCAAGGGCGTAAAGGGTATCCTTCACTTTTATTAATGGAAATCCTCTATTCCCCACCTCCCTTTCGATAACCGCTCCGCTTGCTCCCTTTTCTTTCGCTTCTTCTATAAAATCATGACCATCAAACCTTTTGCCTTTCAAAGCGATGAACAACTCACCCGCTTTAAGGGTTCTCGAATCCGTCGAAACCCCTGTTATCCTCCTTTCGGGATCGCCTTCAAGAAGTTCCCCTTCAAGGATTTCTACGACCTCTTTTATCCTCAGCTCCAAATTATCTCCTCCAAGGCCCTTTTCGCCTCGATCCGATCGTCAAAGGGAATGCGTTCATCGCCTATTATCTGGTAAGTCTCATGCCCCTTTCCAGCGATCAACACCGTATCATCCTTTCGAGCTCTCCTTATGGCCTCTCTTATGGCTTCCCTCCTATCGGGGATTATAAGATAGGGGGTCCCATCTATAAGCCCTTCTTTTATCTCCTCAATTATCCTTAAAGGATCCTCTCGCCGTGGGTTATCGGAGGTTAGGATCACCAAGGAAGAGAAAGTAGAGGCAATCCTACCCATTAAGGGCCTCTTGGTCTTGTCCCTTTCTCCTCCACACCCAAAAACCACTATGAGCCTCCCCGAGGTGAGTTTCTTAAGTTCTTTTAAGACCTTCTCCAAAGCATCCGGGGTATGAGCATAATCCACGATCACCAAAGGGGCCTCTCCGATCTTCTCCATCCTCCCCGGTACCCCTTTAAAATCCGCTATGCCTTCCCTAATGGCTTCCCTGTCTATACCCAAGGCCAAACTTACCCCAACAGCCGCCATAAGGTTATATAGGTTAAATACCCCTATTAGAGGGCAGATCAGTTGTAGGTCACCCCACGGGGTTCTAAGAAGCGTCTTAATGCCCTCTTTACCCTCTTCGAAGGACAGGGGATGGATATCACCCCTTTGGCCGAAACTAAGTCTTTTCGCCCAAACCGTCCTTTCACCCACCTCTTTGACTTTAGGATCATCGACGTTATAAATGGCCCAAGTCTCTTTCTCGCTCTCCTTGAGCACCTCTTCGAACAAAAGGGCCTTGGCCCTAAGGTATTCTTCCATCGTTTTATGGTAGTCCAGATGCTCGGGGGAGAGGTTGGTAAAAACACCCACATCAAAATGACAACCCTTTACCCTTTTCTGCACCAGGGCATGAGAGGAGACCTCCATAACCACATACTTCACTCCGGCTCTTTTCATCTCCCCTAAAAGTTGCTGTAAATACAAGGCCGAAGGAGTAGTATTAGGGGCCTCTTTTTCGATCCCCTTCCAGCGATAATTGACTGTCCCTATTACTCCCACCTCAAACCCAGCTTTTGCGATTACTGACTCAAGAAGGTAAGTGGTTGTGGTCTTCCCATTGGTACCGGTGATCCCTATGAGCCTCATCTCCTTACTGGGATGGCCATAAAAGTTTGAGGCCACCTGTCCTAAAACGGCTTTCGTATCTTCCACCACGAGATAAGGAACCTTAATCCCTTCAAGCCTTCTTTCTACCAAAAGCGCAGAAGCCCCCTTCTTTATAGCTTCTTCTATAAACAAATGGCCGTCGTTTTTCTCCCCCTTTATGGCTACAAACAGATAATTGGGCCTTACGGTTCTCGAATCGGAACTTACGCCTTCGATCTCCAGACTAAGGTCCCCACAAGCTTCCAGGATTTTGATCCCCTTTATTACTTCCTCTAACCTCATCCGCCCTTTCCCATCTCGGACATGGCTAAGGTGCTCTTGGGTGGTATCTTCCAATATTGAGCCAGTTCTTGCACGATCCTTCGGAACACCGGAGCTGCCACTTCTCCTCCATAAATGGAGGTCTTCGGCTCATCGAACATCACTAATACTACCGCCCTTGGACGATCAGCCGGAAAGATCCCCACGAAAGAGGCCACAAAACGCTCCCGACTGTAAGTTCCGGTGCGGGGGTCATATTTTTGGGCTGTTCCCGTTTTGCCCGCTATAGAATAACCTTCCAAAAAAGCCTTCGTCCCAGTACCTTCAAGGACGACCTTTTCCAACATCTCCATTATCAACCTCGAAACCTCCGGTGAGAGGACCCTTTTTCCCACCTGAGGTTCTGTAACTAAAACCTTCCCATCCCCTACCCTCCTCATCTCTTTCACGATCCGCGGCTTAACCTTTAAACCGCCATTGGCTAAGGCTGAATAAGCGGTGACGATCTGCAGTGGTGTACAACTCATCCCTTGACCAAACCCCAAGGTCATAAGATCTACCGGTGTCCAGAGCTTCGGAGGTTTGAGTACCCCCTTTTCTTCCGGTAGTCCAACGCCCGTTTTCTCCCCAAAACCAAAGCTTTTGAGAAGTTTGTAATAATCATCGGCCCCAATGGTTCTGGCTATCTTTGCGGCTCCAATATTACTCGAGAATTTAATAACCTCTTGTACACTGAGCCAATTATAAGACTTCACATCCCTTATGGTTATACCAAAAACGTTATAACGCCCCCCTTCACAGAATATGATATCGTTAGGTTTTAAGAAACCGTTCTCCAAAGCAGTGGCCACCAAAAAAGGCTTTAATGTACTTCCCGGCTCAAAAAGTCCCAGGGTGGCCAAGTTTTTCCTGTTTTCTGAAGGATATAGCCAGAAACAATTGGGGTTAAAGGAAGGCAAAGAGGCCATCCCCAATATGTCTCCCTGAACCGGATCCATTATCAAACCTACCGCTCTTTTCGCTCGGCACTGCTCAAGTCCCTCCTGTAAAGCCCTTTCAAGGATGTACTGCACATTTACATCCAAGGTCAGATAAACATCCCACGGACCTTCTTTGCTCTCCCTTTCCAAGGGTAAAAAAGGCCTTCCGAGTCCATCCCTCTCGATGACCATTTCCATTAAGGGAGCCCGGAGGAACTTCTCGTAAGCCTTTTCCACGCCTTCAAGCCCCTCGTGATCGAGGTTGACAAACCCTAAAACCACCGAGGCCAATTCTTTATAAGGGTAAAACCTCTTGGGTTCCTCAATCATCCCTATGCCCTTTATGTTTAATTCCTTAACCCTTTCCCATTCCCCCGGTGAGACATGGCGTTTTATCCATACGAAATGCCTATTGGTAGAAAGCTTATTTTGAAGTTCTTTTGGATCCAGATCCAAAAAGTGGGCTAACGATCTTGCTACTTCTTCTTCGTTTTCTATCAGGGAAGGGACCCCATAAATGGAGGGAACGTTCATGCTCAAGGCCATTTCCTTCCCCTCCCTGTCCAATATCCTTCCTCTTTTACTGGGAAAAGAGAGTTTCGTGTAATGTTGGCGATTTATTTTCTCCATAAACTCATCCCGGGAAATAAACTGGAAGTAAAAGGCCCTTATCTCAAAGGCCAAAAATATAAAAAACACCAACAAACTCACCAAAGCCAATCTTACCTTAGGGTTCATTTCCCTCTCCCAAGACGATTACCTCATCCCTTTTGGGGAAACGCATCCCTAATTTCTCTCTTGCCAAACGCTCTAATTCGGAAGGAGAAGTGGACAAAGCGATCTCAAGTTTCAACTCCTTTTTTTTCCTCAGAAGCTCTTCCCTTTCCTTTTGTAGGGCGGAGATTTCATACTTAAGATAAATATTGGCGCTCCTTATTATCCCCAAAAAAAGCGCCCCCCCTAAAATCATCAAAATTCCCAAAATGACCTCTTTATTGTCCCTCTTCTTCATACCCTCTCAGCTACCCTCATCTGAGCGCTTCTTGCTCTGGGGTTGCGTTTGATTTCCTCTTCGTTCGGGAGAATGGGGTTTCGGGTGATAAGTTCCAGAACCTTTCTATTCCCTCCGCACAAACATTGAGGATACCAGGAAGGACATATGCAGTCCTTTGATAATCGTCCAAACACCTCTTTCACGATGCGATGTTCCAAAGAATGAAAGGAAAGAACTACGATTCTACCCCCCTTTTTTAAGCAGAAAGGAAGTTTTTCTAAGACCTCCTTTAGGTTCTTCAACTCTTGGTTTACGGCGATCCTTAAGGCGAGAAACGTCTTGGTAGCGGGATGGATTCTCTCCGGATGAAATTTCTTAGGTATCACTTGAGCTATTAATTCAGCCAGTTCACGAGCGCTTTTTATACCTCCTTTTAAACGCCGTTCTCCTATGGCCTTTACGATCTTGGAGGCCCATTTCTCATCTCCATAAAACCTTATGACCCGCCTCACCTCTTCCAAAGGCCACCTGTTGATTATCTCGTCCGCAGTAAGGGGATTGCTTTTGTCCATCCTCATGTCAAGGGGTACATCATCGTTGAACGAGAATCCCCTCTGCGAATTCAAATGGAAGGATGAAACTCCTAAATCCAAAAGGATCCCATCCACTTCTTTGAGGTCAAGATCCTGAAGGATGGCATCTACGTTAACGAAGTTGTCTCGAACAAGTACAAAACGCCCTTCAAACTCCTTAAGGCGCTTCCTCGCCCTCCTCAATATCTCTTCATCCCAATCAACGCCCACGAGGAATACCTCAGGAGAAGCCTTTAATATCTCCTCCGCATGTCCTCCCTCGCCTATCGTTAAGTCGACAAAAACGCCCCCTTTGGCGCAATTGAGGTATTGCACCACCTCCTTAGCCATAACCGGTATGTGAAAGACCTCTTGTTTCTCTTCTGTCATCTCCCACTCTAACGGAAAGGCCATTCTAAAACCCCATCCGCTCCGCGATCATTTCGCTGATTTGCTCGAAGTTCTCCTCACATTTTTTCATCTCCTCTTCCCATTTCTCCTTATCCCATATCTCAAACCCTTTAAGCATACCCACCAACACCACCTCTTTTTTCAGATTGGCCTGCATCCTCATTTGAAGCGGGATCAGTAACCGACCATGATCGTCAAGCTTACAATCCACCGCCCCGGAGAAGAAATACCGAAAGAACCGCTTAATCTCACCCCTTAAAAGCGGGAGCTCCTTCAACTTCTCCTCCCATTTCCTCCATTCCTCCATAGGAAAGGCAACTACACAGGAATCATAAACCGTAAGCACCAACTCCTCGCTTTTATAATGAACCTGAAGAACCTCCCGAAACTTGGAAGGGATGCTCACTCGACCTTTACTGTCAATCACATGCTCAAATCGTCCACGAAACACAGTATCACCACTTTATCCCACTTAATCCCACTTTAGTCCATTCTAAAGAGGTTGTCAACTTCTGGAATTATGTCTCAAAAACAAAGTACTATATTGTGAGCCATTCCATGAGTGGTTCCTACTTCTGCGTTGGAAAAGGCGGCACCTACGAGGGTAGCAGCAATTTGAGTTATTAACCTCGATTGTGGATTACTCGCAAAGGCATCTGGGAGTAGTGGGTATACAGGCCAAAAGGGCCTTCTTTCTTAGCCTCAACGGCCTCATGGTATCAATAACACCCAAGTTTGAAACGCTTAATCTACTAACGCTTCGATCCAAGGCAACATTTGAGAGTACCGAAAATGACTTAAGCTCATCGCTCCGGAGGGGCAATTGGCTGCACAAGCCCCGCATCCCTTACAGGCGGTCTCAATTACTTTCATTCTTTTTGATCTCTCCTCATAAAGGATGGCATTGAAATTGCAAGTCTGCTCACACAGTCTACATTTGGTACACACTTCTTGATCGATCTTTGCAACAAGGGGCTCTTTTATCACCTTTTGGGCATGAAAAATCCTTGTGGCCCTTGAAGCTGCCCCATGGGCTTGGGCTATAGTATCCACCAAGTCCTTTGGTCCTTGACAGCACCCCGCCAGAAATATGCCTTCTGAGAACGTATCCAATGGACCAAGTTTAGGATGAGCCTCAAGGTAAAAACCGTCGTTAGAACGGGAAAGGGAAAGTTTCCTTCCAAGTTCATCCGCACCATTTGGCGGATCCATTCCTACGGCCAAAACGACCATATCGACTTCCAGTTCCTGGGTTTTTTGTAAAAGGGTATCTTCATACTTTATACAGAGTTTATCATTTTTCGGATAAATTTCACCCGGATTAGCCCGCACATAAAGTACGCCCTTTCTCTGCGCCTCCTCATAAAGCTCCTCATATCCTTTCCCAAAGGTCCTTACGTCCATGTAAAACACGTAGACCTTTGCCTTGGGAAATTTTTCCTTTAAAAGTAAGGCCTGTTTTGCCACTACTGTACAGCAGACCCTTGAACAATAGGTCCGTCCAAGGGTCTGGTCCCTTGAACCAACGCATTGGATAAAGGCTACTGCTTTGGGGCCCTCGCCTTCTAAGAAGCCTTCTTCATATAATTGTTCAAAGTCAACAGTGGTCAAAACTTGGGGATATTTTCGATAACCAAACTCCGGTTTAAGTTCCGCCTTAAAGGGCGAAAATCCAGTGGCTACGATTATACTGCCCACCTTTTCTTTCACAATTCCTCCCGAATTCAGCCTGATCTTCACTTGAAAATCGCCTTGAAACCCCGAGATCTCCTCCACTTCGCTTTTAAGGTATATCTTCACATTGGGCCTTGAGGCCAATTCCTTAATTCTATCCTCCACATACTCCCTTACCGAAATCAATTTGGGAAACCCCAGGCTAATCCTTCTTCCCCATCCCCCAAGTTGGTCCTCTCTTTCCACCAAAATGACTCGAAATCCGGCCTCAGAAATATCAAGAGCAGCAGTTATACCGGCTACTCCACCACCTATTATCAAACAGGAGGGGACAACGGGATATTCCAATTGAAAAAGTGGTTCGAGGAACCTAACCCTCCACACCGCTCCTTTTATCAGTTTGAAGGCCTTCTCGGTAGCTTGCTCTTTATCCTCCGTAACCCAAGAACAGTTCTCTCTTATGTTTACTTGCTGATAAAGGAACGGATTTAAACCCGCTTCGCTTACACACCGCCTGAAGGTTTTCTCATGCATTGTAGGAGTACACGCAGCTACAATGACCCTATCAACGAGGCCTTCCCGCAGGTCTCTTTTTATGGTCTTTTGACCTTGTTCCGAACACATATATTTTTCCTGTCTAACTATGGAGACCCATTTCAATTCCTGAACCTTTTTTGTTAATTCTTCCACATCAACATATCCCGCGATGTTCCTACCACAATGGCAAATGTAAACTCCTATCCTTTTACCTCTCTTCATTTCTTCTCCCCACAAATTAAAGCCAAAGCCTTAGCCGCTGCTCCAGAAGCATGGGCAACAGTATCACTTATGTCCTTTGGAGCTTGACAACATCCAGCGAGAAATATCCCTTCCCGAGTGGAAAGCACTGGATCCAACGGCGTCATTTCTTGGAAAAATCCGTCTTCATCGAGTTTGAGACCTAAAACGGAAGCTAATTCTCGAACACCATCCGAAGGCTCAAGACCTGTAGCTAAGATGATCACATCCGCTTCAAGCTCATAGGGTTCACCCAAGAGGGTATCCTCACCTCTCACGACTAAAACGCCATCGCGTTCGTATATTTCCGAAGGAATGCCTCGGCGATAAAGGACCCCCTTCCTCTGAACCCTTTCGTAAAGCCCTTCATAGCCCTTTCCATAGGCCCTGACGTCCATATAACAAATGGTCACTTGAGCATCGGGAATCCTTTCCTTTACCTCGTATGCCTGTTTGGCCGTATACATGCAACAAACCCGGGAACAATACGGATGGTTAACGGTCCGATCCCTTGATCCGACACATTGAATAAACACAAACCTCTTGGGGACTCTTCCTTCTATCCTTATCTCTCCTCCGGTCGGACCCAAAGAGCACATAAGCCTCTCCAACTGAAGACCCGTCAGCACCCGAGGTGAACGTCCATAAAGAAATTCCGGCTTCTTTCTGGGATCGAAAAGTTCAAAACCAGTGGCCACAATGATGGCCCCTACTTCAACCTCCAAAAGCTCCTCCTTCATATGGTGATCGATGGCCTTCTGTTCACAAACTTTTAAGCACTTTAAACACTTACGACATTCCGACTCATTTATAGCCATGGCATTGGGGATAGCCTGAGGGTATGGTTTATAAATGGCCTTTCTCAGTGAAAGGCCTTGGTCAAATTCATTGGGTACTGAGACTGGACAAACGTTAAGACATTCCTCACAGGCGTTGCACTTACCAGGATCCACAAAGCGGGGCTTTTTTCTTATGGTGACCTTGAACTCGCCAGCTTTCCCTTCTACTTTGATCACTTCCGAGGTTGTTAAAAGGGTGATATTAGGATGTCCGGCTACCTCACTGAGCCTCGGAGAAAGGGTACACATGGCGCAATCGTTGGTGGGAAAGGTCTTGTCCAACTGAGCCATATGTCCACCGATCCAGGGACTGCGTTCAACCAAGTAAACGCGATAACCGGCATCCCCTACATCAAGGGCTGCTTGCATGCCGGCTATCCCACCCCCTATAACCAATACGGCCGGAAATGCCATTTTACTTCTTTCTTCCCTTCAACTTGTTCAAAAGATTAGGGATAACTTGAAGGACATCTCCTACAATGCCATAATGAGCCACATTGAAAATAGGAGCCTTGGGATCTTTATTCACCGCTATTATCATCTGAGCCCCCTTCATACCCGCCACATGTTGAAAGGCACCGCTTATCCCAAGGGCTATGTAGATTTTAGGTTTCACGGTTTTACCAGAAGTACCCACTTGTCTCTCCTTGGGAAGCCATCCCTTATCCACTACCGGCCTAGAACAGGCTAAAACCCCTCCTAAAGCTTTGGCTAGTTCCTCAGCCAAAGGAATATTCTCTGGCCCCCCAATCCCCCTTCCCACGGAGACTATGATATCCGCTTGGGTTATATCCACTTCGGCTTTAGGAGCTTCTAAAAAGCCGAGGAACCTCTTATAGGGAAATGGAGCAAGGGGAAAAGACACTTCTTCTTCCTCACCCTCAAGAACGAGTAGGCCTTGGGGGTCGAAGGAGCCCGAACGAACTGTAAGGATCACCGTCTCTGATGAAGCCTTTACTTTGGCCGAAAGCTTTCCCCCATAAACTTGTCTTATGGCCCAAACCTCACCGTTTTGAAACCCGAAGTCCACCACATCCGTTATAACCCCACACCCAAGAGCTACCCCAAGTGAAGGAGCCAAGTCCATCCCCTGAGAGGAATGCCCTATAAGAAGGATTTTGGGCTTACGTTGAGTGAGAAGCTGCGAGAGTATTTGCTGATAGGGTTCCGAGTTGAACTCATTCAGTCCCTCAATCTTAACCGTAATGAGCTTCGAACAATAAGGACGAACCTTTTGCTTTAATTCCGAGAGATCTTCGCCTATCAAAACGGCCTCAACCTCTTTATCCAATTCTTGGGCCTTTTTAAGCATCTCATAGGTTATCTCCCTGATCTCTCCCTTTCGGTGCTCTACTAAAACCATCACCTTCCCCATTAGATCACACCTCCTTTTTCAAAAATCTCAAGAAGCTTCTCCGAAATCTCATCCAGGCTACCTTTAAGGATCTCCGCTCCCTTTCCAACCGGAGGCGGGAAAAGCTTTTCCACTTTGATTTTCGGCAAAACCTCTCCGGGATCGAGCTTAAGGGCACTAAGATCTAAAACCTTTATCTCCTTTTTAGCCACCCTTTTTATCCCCAAAATGGAGACGTATCTTGGTTCATTGATGCCACTTTGAATCGTAAATAAAGCCGGAAGCTCCACTTCCAGTTCCTCTTCCAATCCCCCTTCAAGCTCCCTTTTTACCTTTACCCTCTTTTCCTGAAGCTCCAAACGGTTAACAAGAGTCACATGGGGAATGGACAAAAGTTCGGCCAAAATAGGCCCCACTTGGGCGTAACCGTCATCTTGGGCCTGAACGCCCGTGAGGATGAGGTCAAAGGGAATGGCGTTATCCTTTATCGTCTTGGAAAGAAGAAGGGCGATCACATAGGGGTCTATTTCCCTTAGGGAAGGATCCCATACTCTCAACGCTTCTTCGGCACCAAGAGCAAGGGCCCTTCGCAAAACCTCCTCGTCGGCCTCCTCCCCCACCGTTAAGGCATAAACCTTCCCTCCCGTCTTCTCCTTGATCCTTATAGCCTCTTCCAAAGCGTAGTTATCCCAATCGTTCAATACGTAAGGCAATCCCTCCGTCTTTATGCTTTTACCCGAAGCATCCACCTGAAGGTCTATCTCTGCCACATCTGGAACCCTTTTTAAACATACTATGACGTTCATCTTTCCACCTCCAAACCCAGGGCCTCCGAAAGAAGCTCCGCTATGTCTTTTACCTGAAGCCTCTCCTCAAGGCCCGTGGTTTTTAAAGCGTCTTCAAGCGTCAAAAGGCAAAAAGGACAGGCCGTAGCGATGATATCCACCCCAAGGGCTTCCGCATCTTTTACCCTTATTTCGCTATTCCTTGTGCCTTTTCCACTGCCTTCGACCCACATCCTTCCGCCTCCGCCTTCACAACAAAGGCTTATCTCCCTTGATCGGGAAAACTCGAGGAGTGTAAGCTCCGGGATCCCTCTGAGAAGGTCCCGAGGAAGATCGTAAATATTATTTTGTTTACCCAAAAAACAGGGGTCATGATAAACGACCTTTTTAACGAGAGGATTTTTAAAGGGGATTTTTCCCTCTTTTAGAAGTTGCAGGAAAAACTCCGTGTAATGGTAAACTTTTATGCCTTCGAGTCCGTATTCGTTTTTTAAGGCGTTAAAACAATGGGGTGAGGTAGTCACTATCCATTTCACGCCACTCTGAAGGATCTTTTCCTTATTCTGCTCCCTCAACTCCTCAAAAAGCCCCTCTTCCCCAAGCCTTCTTATCTCATTTCCGCAACAATTTTCCGAAATCCCAAGGATCCCGAAATCCACTCCAGCAAGCTTCATAATCAAAGCGATAGACCTCGAGACCCTTTGAAGTCTGGGATCATAGGAAGGGGCACAACCAACGAAGTATAACCCTTCGCTTTTTTCGCCTTTTGTCAAATCCTTTACTTTGATCCCCTCTGCCCAATCCGCCCTTTTCTGACGAGACCTTCCCCAAGGGTTCCCATGGACATAGGTGGCTTCTAAGGCCTCTATTACCGTTTTAGGCACACGTCCCCGTTCCACCAGAGTAGCCCTCAGGGCCACAATGACCTCGGAAGGTTCAAGCCCTCTGGGACACCTTAGAGTACAGGTCTTGCAGGTTGTACAATCCCAGATGGCTTCCTTTTTTAATACCTCCTCCTCTCCAAATATTAGCTCCCTCATTATCCTCCTGATGTTAAGGTCAGTTCTTAAGGATACGGGGCACCCCCCAGTGCATTTGCCACATTGAAGACACGCATAAAGTTCAAAACGTTGAACAAGTTGCATTAAAACCTCCCCATTATCCTTCTTGCTATTAGTAATTTCTCTATCTCCTTTGTTCCTTCATAAATCTCAAGCACTTTGGCATCCCTCCAATAATGGGCCACATCATATTCCTCAAGGATCCCATAACCACCATGAAGCTGAATGGCCTCATCGGCTACTTTAACCGCCACTTCGGACGCAAACCACTTGGCCATGGCTATAAGAGCCGGATCCACCTCCCCACGATCCACTTTCGACGCTGCCCGGTAAAGAAGGCTTCGTGCTGCTTCGGTGAGGGTAGCCATTTCGGCGATTTTTTGTTGAATTGCCCCAAAGGCCGCCAGTGGCTTTCCGAACTGCTGTCTCTGTCTCACGTGACTTATTGCCTTTTCCAATGCTCCCTGAGCTGTCCCTACCGCCTGAGCCGCAACGGTGAGCCTGGTACGATTGAAAAACTCCATCAGATAATAGAACCCCCTTCCCTCTTCTCCTATAAGGTTCTCCCTGGGGACCCTCACCCCTTTAAAGGCTATCTCACCCGTATCGGAACAACGAATGGACAACTTCCCTTTGAGTTTTGTGGACTCATAACCGGGTCTCCAAGTCTCAACTATTATCAAACTCAACCTCTCATGCCTTTTGGGTGCATCGGGGTTAGTAACGCAAGCCACGATGAGGAAATCGGCCACATTGGCATTGGTTATAAAAATCTTGTTCCCGTTTATAACATACTCATCTCCGTCCTTTTCAGCCCGAGTGGATATAGAAGCCACATCGCTTCCGGCATCGGGTTCGGTCACTGCGACCCCCATGCGCATTTGCCCCTTACATAAAGCGGGAAGGTACTTCCTCTTCTGCTCCTCAGACCCGAAGAGCAATAAGATCTGCGATCCGAAAAACGTGGACTCTATAGCCTGAGCTACTCCCGTATCGACCCTTGCGAATTCCTCTATAATCAAACATTGCTCCAAATAACCGTAACCAGCTCCACCATACTCCTCAGGAACAAAAACGGCCAAAAAACCCAACTCGGCAGCCTTTTTCCAAAGTGTGGGATCAAACTCCTCTTTCTCATCGAGTTCTCGAGCCACACGCCTTATCTCCCCTTCAGCGAACTCTCGAGCCGCTTTTTTTATATCCTTTTGTTCTTCGCTAAGTTCAAAGTACGTCATCCCCATCCTCCCCAATTAATTTAGCCTAAAGAAGGTTTGACCATATGTCTTTTAAACCAATTCTTCGCCTCTTTAATGCCGAAAGAAAACCCCATTAGCTCGGTAAAGTAGTAAATGGGCATATTTTGATTTTCTTGATATAAGTCCAAGTTAGCTTGACAAAGGGGACAGGCCACCACTATCCCCTGAGCCCCGGACTCTTTGGCCTTCTGAACGAGCCTTTTAGAGAGTTTTTTAACCAAATGAGGATTAAGGAGCGAATGGCTCCCACCACAGCAATCCACCTTCCAGGCCCAATCGATAACCTGGATTCCAAGCGCTTCCATTATTCTTTCCATTAGTTGAGGGTTTTCGGGATCATCTATCTCCGTAATTTCCGGAGGCCTAACCAAATAACAGCCGTAATAACACACGAGCTTAAGGTCAGAAAGTTTTACCTTAATAAGCTCCTGTGATCGCTCTATAAATTCTGGTTTTGAAAATACCCAGAGGGGATGAAAAACTTGGGTTTTTGCTTGGAAGTTTTTACTGAATAACGAGAAAAATTTCGTTCTGAGCTTTTCATTTTCAAGAAGCGCTTTTTTAGCGCGCCTTACGTTCAAAAAGCAAGCAGCACAAGGTGCCAGAATGGGGAGCCCCATCTCTTCTGCCTTTAAAAGATTCAGTGCCGGAAGGGCTATTCTTAAGAAGAAATCCACTTGATGGACCGAAGAGGCTCCACAACAGTTCCATTGGGGAATCTCCACGAGTTGAATCCCTAAAGCCTCACATACGGCTCTTAAAGACTCGTCGTATTCCCGCGAAGACCCTTCAAGCGAACAACCGGGATAATAGGCGAACTTCAAAAGGAAACCTCCTCAAAAATCCTCTTAAAGCTCTCAGATGAAACCCTTTTTGGGGGCCTTATCCTTAACTTTCCCTTCAAAAACATCTTCAACCCCATCCTTAGTTCTTCCATTGAGACCCTAAATCCCACTAATCTCTTTAACCCCAAAATCAACGAGATCTCGTGAATTCTTCCCCTTTTCTTTATTTCTTTTAGGAAAATGAGAGGTAAGGAAAATCCCTTTCCTTTATAAATTTTCTCCTTTAAGGCCCTTTGCCTTATTCGATCCATTAACTCCGAAAGTGGAACCCCATTAGGGCACCTTACCTCACAGCTTTCACACGAGGCGCATATCCAAGGGGTAAGACTGTTTAAAACCTCCTTATCTTTCCCCAAGATCAACAGATTCACCAGTTGATGGGGCTTGAAGTCCATCTCCTCGGCCAAAGGACACCCCAAAGTACAGCTCAAACATTGGTAACACTTAAAAAGCTCGGGCAAGGCTTCTTTAAGGAACATGAAGCCGACTCTCCACTTCTTTTAACTCTTCCTCCTTGAAAGTAGTAAGAGGAAGCGTCTCTTTTGGATCTCTTCCTGGCTCATACTGAAAGATCCCCTGGACCTTTTTGGCCACCGCCTTAAAAAGCACAAATACCCTTACCCCTTGGGGACATCCTTCCTGACACATCCCGCATCCGACGCAAGAAAGGGCCATATGAGCCATTCGGGTCAGATGGAAAAGAAGGACTTCAGTCGGTAACCTCAAAACGCCTTTTAACTCAAGCAAGTTCAAAAACCTATCGGCCTCAAACTCGAAACTGGGTGAGTTGAAAAAACACTCCTTACAATAACAGATGGGACAAACGGTCATACAATTATGGCACTTGATACAAATGGAAAGCTCTCTTAAAAGGGCCTCATAACCTTTGAGTTCTTCTTGCTGATAGCGCAAAAGTTCGTCTTCTTTTTGAGCCTTATCTTGAATAAGCTCCGACAAAACCCTCTTCCTTTTCTCAAACTCCCTATCCTCAACTTCAAACCCGGATTCCCTAAGGAGCCTCTCCCCTTCCTCTGTCAAAGCTTCAAGGAAGATCCCTTCATCGATTCCCATATAACAAACCCTCAAATCACTCCAAGGAGCGACTGGATAAGTACAAACCTTACAAGCATCTCTTATAAGGCTTTGATCCACTTGAACTTCCTCGACCTTTCCCTCTTTTAGCTTCTCCTGGTAAACTCGAAGCGGATAAGTGCCCCCACAATCTATGGCCAAAAGCAGCAGGTTTTTTTCCGCCACCTGTTTCAGCTTCCTCAACTCAATCGCTGCTCGTATCTCACAGGGTCTTGCCACAACCCCTATAGGCTCAGAAGGGGGTTCGAGCTTGGTAAGCATCTGAAGAAGCCTTGCCGTATTTATAGGAATATAAGGGGCAAGAGCCCTTGTCCTTTCGATCCCATCGGGAGTCCCAATCAAACCAGGAGAGATGAAACCTTCGCTCTCAATAGGCACAAGGAGAGCCTTTAGGGACGTCTTTAAAAACCTTTCCCAGACCTCCCTTAAGCCCTCTTGAACCTTCTTACCGTTTAAAGGTATAAAAACGCCCTTTCCCATCTTTTCTTCTCACGTAATGCTCGATTTATTAAGGGGATTAAGTCCTTTTTCTTTTACGAACTGATCGATTCGATGGGCCCATTGGGCAAACTGGGGTCCTTCACTTGCTCCAATCCAAGTTAGAAAAACCCTTTCCGGCTCAAGCCCCAACACCTCCAATATTCCCTTTATCACCGCAATCCTCCTGCGGGCTTTTAGGTTGCCACTAACATAGTGGCATTCCCCAGGGTTTCACCCCCCTACCCAAACGGCATCAGCCCCCTTCAAAAGGGCATCGAGAACGTAAACCGGGTCCACCGATCCCGTACACATCACGCGAATGGGCCTTATTGAGGCGGGATAGGTTTTCCTCAAAGTACCTGCAAGATCAGCCGCTGTCGAAGCACACCAATGACAGAAAAACCCGATGATCTTACCGTTCATCTTCACCTCCTCATCTTAAAAGGAGCTCTACACCCCTCATGACCTTTTCCTCTTCAAAATCCTGAAGTTTCGTAGCCCCATTGGGACAAATGGAAGCACAAACTCCACAGCCCTGACACAAAGGAGCCTTTACCCGAGCGACCTTCTCCTCCTGGTCCAAAAAACGTACCCCATAGGGACAGGCCTCCACGCAAAGCCCACATCCAGAACAACGTCTCTCTTGAATGAAGGAAATCGGTCTCGGTAAGGAAGATTCTTTGGATAAAAAGCCAAGAATCGCCTGAACCGCCCCCCAAGCTTGAATCTGAGCCTCCTCAAAGGTCCTTGGGCTATGACAACCACCCGCAAGGAATATCCCCTCCTTTAACGTCTCCAAGGGACGGAATTTAGGCTCAGCCTCCTTGAAAAACCCTTCTTCCGTCAATTGAAGCCCTAAAATCCTTGAAAGCTCATAATTATCCTCTCTCGGAACCTCACCTACCGAAAGCACTAAAAGATCAACTTCAAAACTCTCCCCCTCAAAAGTAATCCTTATTCGGTCCGAAAGTTCGGGCCTGGGCAATTGATCGCACCTCAAAAAGATGACCCCCTTTTCCCTCGCCTTGAGGTAAAGCAATTCCCTGAGACCATAGGCGTTTATATCTCGGTGAAAAACGAAGATCTCTCCCTCGGGATTTTTCTCCTTGAACAAAATGGCGTTTTTCAAAGCCTCCTCACAACAGAAACGACTACACCAGGGGTGAAGATCGTCTCTTGAACCCACACACTGTATCACACCCACTCTTCTTATGCCGTTCGTTCTTAACTCCTTAGAAAGAAGCAGCTCCTCAAACTCCCTCTGAAGCAAAACCCTTGGGTCACTACCGTACCCATACTCTTTTGGCTCATAGGTTTTACCTCCTATAGCTAAAAGAATAGCCCCCACTTCAATCAGCTTTTGCCCATCTGAGGAGGCCACTTTTACTTTGAAATCTCCTGGGGTTCCCTCAATACCTAAGACCCTCGAATTCAAATAAACCTGGATCTTCTCCTGTTTTATCTCTTTTAGCTTCTCTTCCAAAAGGTCTCTCATGGAGGGGTAGCTCCACAAAATCCCCCCTAAGATCTCTTCTTTTTCCACAAGATAAACTTGAATGCCCTCTTTACTTAAGTTGATGGCTGCTTCCATCCCACATAGGCCACCCCCTATGATCAAAACGGATGGCCTCACATAAAGGGATTGAATGACCCCCGCGCTTTTCCTTCTTAACCTCTCTCTTTCGGCTAAAAGTAACCCTTTAACGGTCTCTATCCCTTGTTTTTCTCCACTTAATATCCCTTTAACGTTTACCCATCTAACCCCTTGAACTTCTTCGAACCTCTCCAAAACCCTCCTTTTAAACCAATAAGGATCACAAGCCCCGATCACCCAAAGCCTATCGGAAGGAAAAACCTCTTTTTCGAGGCACAAGTATTTTTTTTCACAAATAGGCGAGAAAAATTTCCCCATACCCTTAAGGATATCTTCGGTGGGAATCTCTCCTCCGCATTTACATAAGATGAGACCGACCTCCTTGGGCATTTCCTCTTCTTGGAGGACCTCCTCCTTTCTAGCCTTTGGAGGGATTCCCAATTTTTGGGTGGCTAAAAAGGCGGCCGCTTGGGCCTCGATTACAGTATCTGGGATGTCCTTCGGTCCTGAAGCAGTACCACATACGTATATCCCTTTTCTTGAAGTTCTAAGACCTTCGGAGTTAACAAACCCCCAATCATCGGTTTGGATTCCGAGGCTTTTGGCGAGGTCTTCAAGACCAAGCGGAGGCCTTTGCCCCACTACCAGAACGACAAGATCGAAAAGTTCCTCTTTTATCCGCTGGTCCTCGAAGGATCTTATAAAAAGGCCTTTTGTCAAAGGATCTTCCCATATTTTAGGGACCCTTCCCCTTACCAAACGGATCCCTCGGCGTTTTGCCTCCTCCAGGTATAGGTAATAACCTTTACCGAAGGTCCTTAAATCCATAAAAAACAAAACCACTTTGCTCTCAGGCGAGATCTCCTTTAATATACGAGCTTGTTTTATCCCTATCATGCAACAAGCCGAAGAACAGGGAACCCATTCTTTATCCCTGGATCCCACGCAGAACAAAAAAGCGACCTTTTTCGGAACGGAACCGTCCGAAGGCCTTATGGGGCCCTTTCCGAGGGGGCTCAGGGATCTCTCGAATTCGAAACTCGTAAGGACATTGGCAAAACGCCCATATCCATACTGAGTCAAACCGCTCGGATCAAAGGGCAAAAATCCCGAGGCGAGTATAATTGAAGAGACCTCAAGTACTTTTACTTCCTCCTTCTTTTTAAGGTCTATAGCCCCTGTGGGACACACGGTCTCGCATCGCGAACAAAGGTCACACACGGTCCAATCTATAGCTGGAATAGGGGGAAAGGGAGCAGGTCCATTGAGGTAGATGGCCTTTCTGTAAGAAAAAGGATCAAAGTCGTCCCTGGTGGATCTCGGACATACCTCCATACATTTCCCACAACTGATACAAAGATCCTCATTCACCCCCCGAGGCCTGGTGATTATGGTTGCCCTAAAGGCCCCCTCTTCTCCTTCTAATTTCAATAGCTCCGAAGAGGTTAAGATCTTGACCTTTGGATTATAAAAGGATCTCCTCAAGCAATACTCACCTTCTTGAACCCTTGAACTGGAAAGCATCTGACACATACCGCAACGATCCGTTGGAAATTGCCGATCAAGAAAACTTATCTCCCCCCCTATAAAAGGCGAACGCTCAATTAAAAAGACCTCTTGGGCCCTCTTAGCCGCTTCAACTGAGGCCTTTATACCCGCCACACCCGAACCTATTACCAAAACCCTTGACAAACCTTATCCTCCCTTTAAAACCCCTCGGAGAAAAACCTCGCTTATGATCTCACCGAGTTCGGTGGGATTAACCATCCCTTGGGGGTTATACCAACGAGAGGTCCAAAGTACCATTCCAAAAAACAAAAACGCCAACACCGTTTGGTCGATCTCCTTAAGCAAGCCCTCCTCGTGAAGCTCTTGAAGCAAACCCCTTACGATTTCCAAATACTGGCGCTGCTTCTTTTTAAATATCTGCTTATGTTCAGGGGAAAGGGATTTTCCTTCGTTGGAAAGAATGGTAAGCTCATCTTGATGACCGGCAAAATATTCGGAGAAAAACTTACAGACCTCCTTAAGCCTCTCAAGCGAACTTTTCTCGCTCTCATATATACTTTTAAGCTCCTTTAGCCCTTCATCCATAAAGCCCATCATTATCTCGAAAAGGATCTCCTCCTTGGACGAAAAATAATGAAACATCCCCGCCACACTTAAACCCGCTTCCTCGGCGATTCTCCTAACGGAGGTCCCATCAAAACCCTTAGCGGCGAAAAGCTTGGTGGCAACATTTAAAATCCTATCCCTCTTACCGGACATTCTTCATTCTCCTATCGATCGATCGATAGTTAAATTTACCACAAATTTTCTCATAGTCAATAGTAGTAGGGTTGGGACATGGGAGAAGTTTAAGGAGGGGAGATTCCGAGCCTTTGAGTCTCTATTTTTATGCAACGTCCAGCCACCACTTTTCGTCCGAGAAGGATAAGTTGCTTTTTGATTTCTTCGTTTACGGTCCCGGGTTGCATCCAAAAGACTTTGAAGCCCTTTTGTAAGGCCTCTTTTAATATTTGAGGAACATCTTCTGGGGGTCTAAAGACCAGAATAACATCTATATCTTCCGGAATCTCCGAAAGGGACTTAAAGACCTTTATACCCATAATTTGTTGGCCTTCATATTTCGGATTCACCCCAAAAACCCTTATACCCCTTTCTTTTAAAAACTTTGACACATAATTACTCGGTTTATCAGTATTTGAACTAAGTCCAACTACTGCTACACTTTTTATGTTCTCAAGGATTTCCTTGATCTCTTCATCACGTTCAATTAACACCTTTCCCTTCTCCTTAAAAATCAATGGCTTTAAAGCACTTAAAGACTTCTGTCCTTTTAGTCCGGTAACTTTTTAGGACCTGACCAATTCTTAAAAGCTTCTATTATTCCTCCTAAAGTCTCTGAGACCTTGGCTCCGTGCGACTCGCATAATATCCGGTACATCTCGATCGTCCAAAGGGCCAATTTATCCTGAGCCCTTAATATAAAAACGGGCTCATTTTCTCCAATGCCGGGTATATTTATCCTTCCATATTTGTTTGAAAAGGCCATAGATCCCTCCTTATCTTAAAAAATCCACCTTTTTTATCTCGGGAACTTCCCTTAACAAAAGGTGCTCGGCCCATAAACTAAGGGCCACATCAGGCCCTCCTCAGCAAAGGCTTCCACCTCTTAATCTTAGCTTGACGAACCCTTCTCTCTCATCCACCTCTATGAGCTCTACAGTTCCTTCGGCGAGTTCTTCGAGCTTGGGGTTTATTTTCCCCAGAGCCTCCTCAACCTTTCTTTTAAGGTTCATCCTTTACCTCCGCTATTAATTTTTTGACCTCTTCTTCTATTTTATCTCTTATCTCCCTCACCACCGCAAGGGACTTCCCTTCGGGATCCTCCAGATCCCAACTCAAACTCCTCTTTGCCTCCACGATGGGGCAAAGTTCCTCACAACCCATGGTGACCACAAGATCAAAAGGACCATACCTAAGGATGCTTCCGATCTCTTTGGGCTTTCTAAAGAAAAGATCAAGCCCCTTTTCCGCCATCACCTCCAATACCTCTGGGAGAACCTTTTCCTTAGGACTTGAACCTGCGCTGTAAGCCTCAAAAAGAGCTCCTCCATGATACTGTAAAAAAGCCTCCGCCATTTGACTTCTTCCGGAATTACCTCGACAAACAAAAAGGACCCTCTTCTTTTTCCGAAGGGATTCCAAGAGGGCTTTACCTCGAGACTCCAATTCCTCAAGGGCATTTTTCTGTCGAAGGATATCTCCTTTTTTATCCGCTTCTCTATATCCCATCACCCCTTCAAAGGAAGCACCTAAGGCATCAAAAAAATACTTGAAGGTGAGCTTTACCCCTAAAAAGAGATTCTCACCCCTTGTAGCCCCTACACAGAGGGCTATTCCTTTCCGCCAGGGACTTTTTGGATCCCTTAGGTTGAACCTGTATCGCCTTGCCCAAAGGGCTTGGGAACGATCTATGATGGCTTTCAGTTGGGAAGGCACACCGTAAAAGAAAATGGGAGACGAGACCACAATTAAATCCGCCTCCCGAAAAAGCTCGTAAAGCTTATTCATGCCGTCAGAGAGCTTACAGAAGCCCTTCTCTTCGCAAAACCTGCAACCCTGACAAGGTCCAACCTCAATCTCACCCACCCTTATTACTTCGATTACCCCTTCCTTTTGAAAACCCTTTAAAAAATGTTCGAGCATTATCTCGCTGTTGCCACCCTTCCTAGGGCTACCCATCAAACCCAAAACTAATCCCACCTCTTACTCCTTAAGAAGGCTCTCTATCTTGGCCGGATCAAAACCCACAAGGACCTTTCCCCCTATGACCATAACGGGTACTACCTTGGCCCCCGCCAACCTCTCCACTTCTTCAATGGCTTGGGGATTTCTCGATACGTCCACCTCCTCGAACTCTATCCCCTTTTGCGAAAGGAACCCTTTCGCCTGATGGCAGAAAGGTCAAGTAGGAGTTGTATAAATCTTCACCTTCACCATTTTAAACCTCCTCTTTCCCTAAGGCTTTAAGCGCCTTTTTTATCGCTTCTTTGGTGAAAAAGCCCGCCCGATGCATGAGGGTGTCTTGAAATTGCCAGTCAATAGTCATTGTGGCAAGACAGGGATAATTATGATGTAATATCCCCGCCCTTTCTTCTGCATCTTGAACCCTCTCCCCTTTTAGGTTCTCGACCACAAAAAAGGTGCTCCCGCAGGGAGCGCTCCTTATAACTTCGCCTCCCTTTATCCTTTCGCGGTCCACCTGCAATCGAACTTCCGGAAGCCCGAAATGGCGGACAAACTCCCTTATATAGGGATCATCCGAGTCGCTCTCCTTAAGAGAACAAAAGGGAACCGGTGAAATGGCCGGAATCCCCATCTTCTCAAGCCTTTTCTCCACCTGTTTAAAGAGGCCAGGTGGAACCCACCCCCGATTATCAACGGGCACTATCACGGCCTTCCCCTTAGCCCTTTTTACGATTTCCGGAAGCAGTTCCAATACCCCCGGCTCTTCCCCGAGGCTTATTATAAGATCGCTCTCCGGGATCTCTTGGACTACATAGGGGGAAAGGTCCTCCAACTCAAAGGGAAGGGGCCCCTTAATCTTGAGACCTTCCACCTTCCAATGGGATGGGCCGTATCTTCGCCAACTCTCAAGCATCCTCTCCCCATAATGTCCTTGTACGATCCCCAGTATCCTTAACTCATTCATGACTTCACATACCTCCCTATTTTACGCCCAAACTCTCTCGCCTTTTTCATATCCTCTTCTGAGGGTACGAAATTAACCCTAAGCCCCTCGCTTATTAGCTCAATCCCCACGCTCTCCAGTTCTTTTTCAATTACCTTCACCGATTCTCCACTCCATCCGTAAGAGCCAAAAGCCGCACCTTTGAGCCCTTTGGGTTTTAAACCCTTAAGATAAGCCAAAAAGTCCCCAACGGTTGGCAATAGGTAATTATTTATAGTGGGAGAACCCACCAAGATGGCTTTCGCGTCGAGGATCTCGGTGATGATCTCACTTCGATGGTTAAAATGAAGGTTCATAAGTAAGTGATCGACTCCCTCGTCCTCAAGTCCTTTGGAAATTCCCTGAGCCAAAAGCTCAGTGCTGTGCCACATGGTGTCATAAACTATCACCACTTTTTCTTCCCTCTGTTGAGCGCTCCATTTCTTATAGGACTGGATGATCTTATCCGGATCCTTCCTCCAAATGACACCGTGATCTGGAGCGATTACCTCAAACTTAAGTCCCGCTTTTTCGACTTCCTCGACCAATTTGCTAACAAGCCCGGAATAGGGAAGGAGAATGTTGGCGTAGTACTTTTTGGCTTGTCTCATTAGCTCAGCCTGATCCACCTCATCGTCAAAGCGCCCGTAAGTGGCGTAATGCTGACCGAAAGCATCTTGAGAGATCAAGACCCCATCCTCCACAAGCAGGCTAAACATGGAATCGGGCCAATGAAGCATCCTGGTCTCTAAGAACTTTATCGTCCTTTTGCCTATGGAAAGCTGATCCCCACTTTTGACCACCTCATAAGGCCAATCCTCCCGGTGAAAATGCTTAATTAGGTGCTCCTTCCCCTTAGGGGAACAGATAAGCTTTTCCGGTTTGATGATCTCCATCACCTTCGGCAAAGCGCCTGAATGGTCCATTTCCACATGATTCACCACTATAAGGTCGATCTCCTTCGGATCGATGATCTCCTTGATGTTATCCAGAAAAATCGGGAAAAACTCACTTTTAACAGTATCAAATAGAACCACTTTTTCGTCCAAGACCAAGTAGGAGTTATAAGTGGTCCCTTTATCAGTCAAATAACCGTGAAACTCCCTCAGATTCCAATCTATGACTCCTACCCAATATATCCCCTCCTTTACCTTAAGGGCCATATTAATCCTCCGGTTCAAACTGGTCCTTCGAAGCGCCACATACTGGGCATACCCAATCGGCAGGTAAATCCTCAAAGGCCGTCCCCGGAGCAATCCCGTGTTCGGGATCGCCTTCTTCTGGATCATAAACGTAACCACAAACACTACATACATACCTCTTCATTCCCCTAACCTCCTCGGCTTTAGTTTCTCTCCTTCTTCTACCTCACCCACAAATAACGTATGAGTACCCACATCTAATTCCCCTATCACTTTGCCCGCCAAATAGCCCAAAGTGTAATCCAAAACCACGGGACACCCATTTTGGACGAATTTGTGATTTACCCCAAGGAACTTATCACCCTTCCTTCCCGAATGAAAACCAAACCTACTATAAAATCCAAAGGCGTCTCTTCAGAAAGAACGGAAAGCGAAAAGACCCGGCTTTTTTTAACAAAATCATGGGTCAAATTCCCTTTGTCCAACACAAAGGTTACCCGGGGAGGTTCAGAAGTAACCTGCATAAAGGCGTTAACTATTTGGGCATTGTACTTTTCCCTCGCCTTAGAACCAAGCACATAAAGCCCATATTCTAAAAGATGAAAAACCTCCCTTTTCATTTTTTAAAGAGAAATCTCCTTTTTATTAATCCCCGCTTCTCCCTTCAGGAGGAAAGGACCCTACATTCTTCGAGCGTTATCTCACGCCCACAATTTTTACAGGTTACCTTCTTCTCGTCCGAGAACATCTCCACTTCTGCACCACATCCGGGACATTTACAGGTGATAACACTCACGTTCCTTCCCTCCACGGCACATCCCCTCAAAGGTCTTTCCTCTGCCATTTTCTACCTCCTTTAAATTTTTAAAGCTTAGTCTCCCATAAGCCATGCAAATTACAGTATTCCCTTACGGCCTTCACCTCTCTACCCGGCCCGATGAGAAATTCGGCCTGAGGTTCTTCCCCCGGCTTGAAGAATCTTTCCAAGCAATACCCATCCACTTCAACCTCCACCCAAACTATATAATGATTTGGCTCCATTGGATGAGGAACAGAACCCACCTTCACCTTGATACCCTCTTGGGTTTTCTCCACTACGGGTAGATGCTTCTCATACCCCTGCTCCTCTGTCTTAGGCACCACAAGAACCATGGGTTGACCACAACATACCAAATTGCCAACCCCAGCAAGATTTACCCTCACCACATTCCCACACACGTTACACTTATAAACACCAAACCTCTGAGCCATTTTCGACCCCCCTCTGTTTATATTTATTCTTTTTTAATTTTAATTCTTAAATTCAAATTATTCAAATCTTTGTTCTTTTTACCACTTCAAACCCAATTTAACAATCTCACCTACTTTTTCTAAAGCTCAAAAATTCTCAATGTAAACCTCGAAATAGGCCCTTGGATGATCGCAGGAAGGACATTTTTCCGGGGCCTCAAACCCCTCATGGAGGTAACCGCAATTACGACAGCGCCATTTGACGGGTTGATCCTTCTTGAAGACCTTCCCTTCTCTCAAGTTTTTGAGAAGGGCCAAATAGCGCCTTTCGTGTCCCATCTCGGCTACCGCGATGGCCTTGAAGACATTGGCTATCTCCTTAAACCCTTCCTCCTCCGCTATTTTGGCGAATTCGGGGTACATGACGCTGTACTCGTATCTTTCTCCGGCGGCCGCCGCCTCAAGGTTCTGTTCGGTGTTTCCTATTATGCCAGCGGGAAAGGAGGCCTGAATCTCCATCTCTCCCCCTTCCAAGAACTTAAAAAGCCTTTTAGCGTGTTCTTTTTCGTTATCGGCCGTGTCCAAAAATATGGCCGCTATCTGTTCGTACCCTTCTTTTTTCGCCTGAGAGGCAAAGTAGGTATAACGGTTCCTCGCTTGGGATTCTCCGGCAAAAGCCACAAGAAGGTTCTTCTCAGTCCTTGTACCTTTGATCCCCATTTGAACACCTCCTTAACTTTTACTGTCTTACTCTACTAGTGCGTAAAAACACCTTTTGGGAGAACTAATCTTACCCTCTTTCTTTAATTCTGAGATGATCTGAGAAACCTCCTTGCTCGGGAGGCCCGTTAATTTAGCGATATCAGCTGGCCTTAAGGGTTTACCAGCGGACTTTAAGGCTTGAAGAACTTGCTCCTTTTTATCCATAGAGCCCACCTCCTTATTTTGTCTTCTTTTTCACGTGGCTTTTTCTCATCTCCTCGGCCAGATGCTTTATCTCACCAAGGTCCTTCAGCATCATCTCCCAGCCGTACCAATAAGCGTAATCGGGATTAACGTGGAAGAAGGCCTGATAGGCCCTCATGCGATGTTTCATGAACATCTGACACAAAACCTGCTCTATGTAAGAGAGTTTCTCCTTCTCCTTTCCGCCGGTCTGCATGAAGAACAAAAGGTTCGGGTAGGCGAAAGGATAACCCTCCCGTTTTTTGAGGATACCGTCCTTATATAGACCTGCCACGATCTCAATGGCCTCAGCCATTAAGCGATCGGCCTTCTTGAGCATCTGGTCGCCCATCTCAAGTTGCTTTCTCGCGTAAGGCTCCGAGTGACATTCAGTACACCTCTTTATCATCTTCTCCCTTTCGGATCGCCATTCCTCCTCACTTAGCCTTGCGAGTTTCAAGGACTTAACGGCCTCCAAAAGGGTGGTGGGTTTACCCGTATTTGGGTCCAAAACCCCTAACGCTTTAAGGATCGTAACTCGGTCCTTGGCCCACTGGGGGTCTTCGGGCAAGGGGAGCCTTACCCCTAAAAAGCCCCAGGCGGTATGGTTCTCATGAGTGCCACCGGGCATATGACAAGTCTGGCAAGTTGGCGCTTGGGCCCCTTGAGGAGCATCGCCCAGTTTTTTGGCCATCCACCTTGATCCATGTTTGGAACTTGACCACATCTCCCATTGGGGATGATCGTAACCCATATGGCACTTCTGACAGGCCTGAGGATTAAGGGCCTCCTGCTTGGAAAACAGGTGTCGAGTATGACATTCATCACAGGAGTTAACCTCATGGCGATAACCCTTGGCTCGAAGGCGTTCTACCTCCTCCTTGCTCTTTATGCCCATGTTGTGACACCCACCACACCCCCTCTTCCCCTCTATAAGCTCTTCGGGCTCAAGGGGTGAAACGGGAAGGGCCATCATGGCTTTCCACCCTAAACTATGCTTCCCTCGTAAAAACTGCTCATATTGCTCACTATGGCAACTGGCACAGGTCTCCTCCTGAGGTAATTTGGCCTTGGTGAAGTCCTTATCGGTCTTGTGTTCGGTCCCGTGACATACGGAACATTCGATCCCGTTTTTGGCGTGTTGACTCAACTCCCAATCCTTAACTATCCCCGGCGTCTTCGATTTGTGGCATTCCACACATTGAGAAGCCCACCCTATACCTCCAAAGGTTAAAAGGAAAGAGAAAAGCACCGCCAACCAAACCATCCTCAATCCTCCTTTTGGCAATTTGGACAGAACCAAGTCCCCCTGCCTTGGAGGACTTCTCTTCGGATTAAGGCCCCGCACAAAACACATGGCTCCTTTTCCCTTCCATAGACCATGAGCCTCTCCCGGAAAAGCCCCTCTTGACCATAGAGGTCACGCCACTGGGAAAAGGTGGTTCCCCTCAAGCTTATGGCCTCTTCGAGGACCTTCTTGACCACTTCCAAAAGGAGACGCCATTCTTCATGTTTTAAATCACAAGAGGGAAGAAACGGGTTTATTTTGGCTCGGAAAAGGCTCTCACAGGAATAAATATTACCGAGGCCCAATAGAAAATCCTGATCGATCAAAAGGCTCTTTATAGGCCTTCGGATCCCTCGGGTTCTTTCAAAAAGAACCCGAGGAGCTTCTTCATCAAAGGGATCGATCCCTTTGGGAAGCCCATCCTTAAGGCCGATTCTGGCAAATCGCCGGGGATCTATGAGATGGATGGTGCCCTCGCCAAATGTGAGGCTTAAACGAGGAGGAAGATCCGGATCCCCAAGTTTAAGCCTCCCGCTCATGCCGAGCCATATGCTCACCTCGTGATCCTCAATCCCGAGGATGAGGAGCTTCCCATGACGCTCTACGGACTCAACCTTGCCCATTAAAAGCTCTCGGACCCCTTTAAGCTTTGGATCAAAGGGAAAAACCTCTTTTATCTCTTTACCGACTAACTCGGCCTGAAGCTCCCTTTTTAAGGTCTCAACCTCCGGAAGTTCCGGCATCCTCTCCTTCCTCCCGGCACTTTCGACAGATCCCTTCCGCATAAAATTGAAACCCTTTTATAAGATGTCCTTCCGCTTCAGGAGGCAAAGGAGGAAGACTTATCCCAAGATCATAAACCATCCCACACTTCTGGCATTTAAAATGCATATGGGGCGAAACGTCAAAATCATAACGCGCCCTCTCCTTCTCGATCGAAAGCTCCTGCACTAACCCATGTTCCTTCAATAACTCCAAGGTGTTATAAACGGTGGCCCTGGAAATGGTGGTAAAAGCCTTCTTTATCCCTTGATAAACCTCTTCAGCCGTAGGATGGGTCCGATGATCATAAAGATAACTCAAAATAAGATAACGCTGGACCGTCCACCTAACGCCCCGTTCCGTAAGAACAGACATCCTCTTTTTGATCTCCTCTTCCTTCATAGAATCAAGTTTAACGAAAAATCGATTATTTGTCAAGAAGAATTTTAAAATCTATTTGAGCATTTTGACGAAATCCTCAACCGGGATAGCGGGCATGGTCATAAGTTGGACTGTTCCTCTTGAACCAAGTTCAACGGACATCTTGGCTATTGCTGAGTTATCAGGGGCCTCCACGATGTTCACAAAATCGTAAGGGCCAAGCACTGCGAACTGATGTAAGACCTTCACCCCGAGCTTCGCTTCTATCTCGCGGTTTACTTCCAGGATCCTTTCTGGGTTTTTCTTTATGGTCTCTCTGCCTTCATCAGTTAAATTGCTCAAAACAACGTAATACGCCATCTTTTCACCTCCTAATGTTTTCTCCTTCGGATTATGCCCCGACTTTTGAGAATGTCAAGAAAAAATCAAAAACTTTTTAATCAGAGGAGGTGAAGATTTTGGCATCTACTACGAAGCAATCGGAGGTGGTTATCAAGATCGGGTTTAGGTCGATTTCCTTAATCTCAGGCTTGGAGAGAAAGAGGTTGGAAAAATTTAAAACGATATTAATCAAGTTCTCCATTACAGAAGGGCTTTTGATGTGGGTTTTCAAAAGCTGGTGGAGTTTTGTCTCTTCCATCATCTCCTTTATGTCCTCTAATTCCAAGGGGAGGAGTCGGAAGGATGTTTCCTTAAATATCTCCACGAATATTCCTCCCAATCCTAACATAAGGACTGGACCAAAGCTTTTATCCCTGTAGGCTCCGAGGGCTATTTCAAGGGTTCCGGTTATCATTTTCTGGACCAAAATCCCCCATTTTTCTTTTGGGTCGCACAAAATTTTGGCCTTTTCCGAAAGCTCCCTATAAGTTTCCTTCAATTGGGTTTCGTTAACTATATTGAGCTTTACGACTCCCATTTGATGTTTATGGATTATTCCGCTTGAGACCAACTTTAAGGCCACCGGGAACCCCATTTGCCGGACCGCTTCAAGGGCTTCTTTCTCAGAAGTCACCAATTTCCCTGGGACAAGTGGGATGTTCGCCTCTTTTAACAAACCCTCCGCTTCGGGATAAAACAGGAGGTTCACCTTTTATTCCTCTCCCTTATCCTTCCGTACTCCCAAAGGCCAGAAAGGGCCCTTACCGTCAGGTCAGGTCTGGTAAATATTGGAAGGCCAGCTGCTTTCAAGCGTTTTCTCTCATCCTCCCAAATCCCCGGGGGAGTGTCCAAGCACATAAGGGAGGGCTTTTCCGTTTTTTTCATGGCCTCGATGATGGCCTCAACTGGCAACTCCAGAAAATCCTCTGACCAAGAGTAAATGTAACTCAAAATAACGCCATCCACGTTTTCGTCTTCGAAGACAGTTTTTATCACCTCACCACAAAGCTCTTTGTTATTGGCTATATATCCCAAATCCACCGGATTGGTCCTTATGGTATAAGGAGGCATGAGGGCGAATAATTTTTTCTGGGTAAGTTCGGAAAAACTCGCCAGCTCGAAACCGTTTTCCTCCAAAAGGTCAGCCATAACCATGCCTAATCCTGCCACCAGGCTTATTACGGCTATCCTTTTTGCTCGGGGTGGATTTTGAAGGGAAAGGGCCTCCGCCACGGAGATGAGCTCCAGGGGGTCCTTGGCCAATATGGCGCCACACTGCTTCAAAGCGCCTTGATAAACCCTATAGGGACCCGCAAGTGAGCCAGTATGGGATTTTGCCGCCTCATCGGCCTTTTGGGACCTACCGCTCTTATAGACCACAAGGGGCTTTGACTTCACCACCTCCCTTATGGCTTCCATAAGCCTTCTCGGCTCCTCCACTCCCTCCAGATAAAGGGCGATGCTTTTGGTGCTTTCGTCAAGGCCCAAATAAGGGAGCAGGTCCCAAAAGTCGGTATTAACCCGGTTCCCAAGGCCAACGATTTTGTTGAGACCTATATTTTCCCTCATGGCATAAGCCATGATGAGATGACATATCCCACCACTTTGACTCAACAAGGAGACCCCTCCCTTTCTCAAGGAAGAAAAGGAAGGGGTAAAACTGGCGTTAAGACCACCATCAAGGTTGACGAACCCAAAGGTATTGGGACCTATTATCCTTATTCCCTCCTGTTGGGCTACCTTTTTGAGAGTTTTTTGAAGCTCTTTCCCTTCAAAAAGATCCGATTCCGAAAAACCACTGGTTATGACTAAAACACATCTTATCCCCTTTTTTCCACATTGAGGCAGGGTCTCAATAACCTCCTTTGAAGGGATAACCATAATGGCGAGATCGATCGGCCCAGGAATAGCCTCAAGTGAGGGATAGCACCTTACCCCTAAAAGTTCCTCATACTTCGGATTTACTACGAAAACTTCCCCTTTGAAACCGCATTCCTTGAGGCTCTTCAAGGCATGATATCCCATCTTCTTGGAGGAAGAAGAAGCACCGATTATCACCACCCTCTTCGGATAAAAGAAAGAATCCCATATTTCCTTAAGCTCCATGGGTTCTTCTTTATTTATTTTTTTCCCAATTTACTTATTTCATCCCTCCTTAACTCTCGGCGCAAAATCTTTCCTACCTTTGATTTCGGTAACATGTCCCTGAATTCAATGTAATGTGGAACTTTATAAGAAGCAAGTCGCTCTCGGCACCATTTTATAAGTTCATAAGCACTTATTCCCTTAACATCTTCTTTCAATACTACAAATGCTTTGATACGTTCCCCTACCTTTTCATCAGGTATTCCTATTACACAAGCAGCCATGACTGCTGGATGTTCTTGCAATACCTTTTCAACTTCTGAAGCAGCTACTCTATATCCTTTATGTTTTATCACATCTACAGATCTTTCTATGTAATAAAGCCATCCTTTTTCGTCTATTCTCACAATGTCTCTTGTTCTATACCATAAACGACCGTCCAATTCTATAAAACATTTCGCTGTTTCTTCGGGTTTTTTATAATATTCTTTTACCATATGTTCAGATGAAACTAATAATTCTCCTTCACCTGAAACAGGTTCCAAAGTGTCAGGATCCACTAATTTTACGCGCCAACGAGGCAAAATACGCCCTGCACTCCCGGGAGGAGCTTCCTCTCCCATGGGTGTAAGAGAGACCCCTCCACAAGTTTCGGTAGTACCATATCCCTGATAAATGGGAACCCCCACTTCTTTTTTCCACCTCTCTGCTATATCTTGAGGCAATACATCTCCTCCGCAGAAGCAATATTTTAAGGATTTTAAGTTATAATAGGGAAACCGATCGTGTTCAAGAATCATGCGATACAGTGTAGGTACACCGAAAAAGGTCAAAATGTGTTCCCGCTGGATATGATACATAAGAGCGTCTAAATTCACTCGAGGAAGAAGTACTAAAGTATCCCCACTCAAAAGAGCCCCAAGTCCTACTGCTTGTCCCAAAATATGGAAAAGTGCTCCTCCCTGAAGTACACGATCGCTTCCTCGGGGAATATATGGAGCGCTCATCGACCTTTGATCCCATAAGCTTTCAAGAAACAACCGATGAGTATATGGAATCCCTTTAGGAAGGCCAGTGGTACCCCCCGTATAAAGCATTTCCAAGAAATCTTGACTTTCCACCTGATAAGGAGGAAGTTTTGAAGAAGAAGTTTTTAATAACTCGTTAAAAGGTATAATGTTTTCTTTTCTTTCTTTTTTATAACTAGAAGCCGAAGGAATTTTATCAAAAGCCCAACCTATGAATCTTTTCCACATCGGTAATAAATCGGCCAAATTGGTAACTACTACAAATGAAACCTTTACTTCAGGCAATATTTCAGCTACGTAATTAAAATTAGTATCCAAACAAAAAATAGCCTTTGATTCACTATCGTTCACCATATAAAGAAGATCAGCCGCAGTATAAATCGGCGAAATGGGTACAGCTATAACACCTAAGCGTTGTAAAGCAAGCCATATTATGATCCATTGAGGGCAATTAGGTAAATAAAGCAAAGCTTTATCACCTTTGCTAAGTCCTAAACGATAAAGAGAAGAAGCTACAGTTTCTATAATCTCTTTAAGTTCACTGTATTTAAATCTTCTTCCCAAATAAACCAGCGCCGTTTTCGAAGAATTTTCTCTTACAACTCGAAAGAATTGCTCATAAACTGTAGCCTCCATCATTTTTCATACTCCAAAATAGGCGCTTTTTACATCTGGATTATTCATAAGTTCGTGTTTACTACCTTCTAAAGTTAAAAGTCCGTTTTCAATTATGTATCCACGATCTATTATTGGAAAAAGAGGACGTGCAAATTGTTCAGCTACCAAAATAGTAATGCCTTCTTTTCTTATATTATCTATAGCCTTCACTAAATCTTTTTGTATAGCAGGAGCTAAACCTAACAAAGGTTCGTCTAAAAGCAAAAGTTTGGGTGAAGTCATAAGTACCATTCCAATTATGAGCATTTGTTGTTCTCCTCCGCTACAAAAGCCAGCAGGTCGTTTTCTAATTTTTTTAAGAGGAGGAAAAATCGTATAAACCAATTCCAGACGTTCTTTCATTTTTCCAGGAGAAATGTAAGAAGCAATTTTAAGGTTTTCCTCAACAGTAGATTCTGGAAAAATAGGATGTCGTTCTCTTGCTACAACCAACCCCCTCTTTACCCTTTCCCAAGGAGGAAGCCATGTGATATTTTCACCCTCATAGAAGATCTCTCCCAATAATGTAATTCTTATCCCTCCTATGCGGTCTTCTTTTTTTTTCATATCTAATAAAAGTCCGCTTATAGCATTCATTAAAGTAGTCTTTCCTGCATTATTAGAACCAAACACTCCCACAATTTCGCCACGCATAACTTTAATATTCAAATTATTTATAGCTAAGCCATTCTCAAAAAATACCATGAGATTTTTTACTTCAAGCATTAATTACTTCCTCCTCTGCTCCTAAATAAGCAGAACGCACATCTTCATTTTCAAGAATTTCATATGGAGTTCCCTCTGCGATTATTTTTCCAAAGTTAAGTACTATAACCTTATCTGCCACTTCAAACAGTTCTTTTAACTTATGTTCAACCATTATAATACCTTTACCTTCTTCTTTAAAACGTTTTATAATAGGTAATGTAGAAACTAACTCTGCAATAGACATACCACTAAAAAGTTCATCAAGTATAAGCAATTCCGGCCTTAAAGCCAAGCACCGCGCAAGTTCGAGCCTTTTTAAATACCCATGCGGAAGATCAGAAGCTCGTTTATAAGGCACTGCTGAATCCCTTTCAAAGCCTACATCTTCTAAAAGATTAAGTGCTATTTCGTCTCTCTTACCATATTTACCGCCTTTAAATGTTTTTACCCTCGGTGAATAAAGGGCAACGACTAAGTTTTTATAAGCAGGCAAATGATAAAATGGTTTCACCAATTGAAATGTTCGAGCAATACCTAATTGAGCTATTTCCCAAGGGGGAAGATTGGTTATATTTTTGCCTTTAAAAATAACTCTTCCCCGGTCCGCTTTTACAAATCCAGTAATAAGATTAATAAGCGTAGTCTTACCCGCTCCGTTTGGTCCAATTATGCCTAAAAGTTCTCCTTCTTTAACTTCAAAACTCACTTCTTCAACTGCTATCACACCTTCAAAATGCTTTGTTAATTTTTCTACACGGAGAAGAATATCTGCCATCCATTAAACCTCCATCACTCGTTCAAATTGATGATATTTACGCTGTATGTAATGAAAAATCCCCTCGGGTAAACCTAGAATGCAAACTGCTAATATAACCGAATAAAATACCACTCTTAAACTCCCTGCTGCACGCAAAATTTCCGATACTGGTACAAGTATAAAAGCTCCTACAACAGACCCCACAAATGATCCAGGTCCCCCTAAAATTGCACATGCTAAAGGTAATATAGAATACTCCAAAGCAAAAGCAGGTAATCCGACAAAACGGTAATAATGGGTCATAAAACTTCCTGAAAATGCTCCCACTAACGCAGAAATAAAAAGGATATGGGCTTTAATTTTATAAATATTTATACCTAAGCTCATTACAACACGGTCATTATCGCGAACACCCTGTACAACCAATCCATAATCAGAATTTATCAATCGCCTAAATCCAAACAAAGAAACTAACAGAGCAAAAATGGGTAGATACATCTCAACCCAAAAATTTGGAAGAGGAGTAAGCCCACTAAGACCTTCTGTACCCCCAAAGATCTTGGTAGCTTCAATTAACCTACTAAGAAAAAGGGGTATAATTAACGTCAAAATACTAAAATAAACCCCCCTTGCTCTAAGTGCAGGAAGAAGGAAAAGCGTACTCACTATGCCTCCTCCTATTGTTCCTAAAGAGATGCTCCCAACAGGAGGGAAACCAAATTCATGATTTAATATACCTGCAATATACGCACCTACTCCAAAAAAGAAGGCTTGCCCTAATGAAATTAACCCTACCTGAGCCATTAACTCCCAACTCAAGGCTAAAAGACCAATTGTACAAGCGATTACTAAAACCTTTTCCCAATAGAGCCCCACTATATTCCGTAATACAGGAAAAGACAAAAGACCCACAATAAGTACAGTGCGGGGAAAAATCAGGTAAAGGATTTCTGTTATTGAAGTGAGCGCAAAAATATCTTCACATCTGGCCTTTATTGGACGATCTAATCTTTCTTTGCGATATTGTGCCATTTTATACTCTCTCCTCTAATTCTTTATATTTGCCCAAAATACCAGAAGGCTTAACAATAAGCACACCAATTATACTTGCGAGAAGAACCACCATAGACCAATGTGGCGCGATATAAATAGAGGCTAAAACCTGCGCAAAACCTAAAATACAACTCGCTATTACAAGTCCCGTAATGCTTTCGAGGCCACCTATTATTCCTACTACCAATGCTGTAAGAAGTACGTCGTAGCCTGTATTGATGGTGATAATTCCTAATGGAAGAATTGCAACTGCAGCTATTGATGTAACGGCTGTTCCTAAAGAGAAACTCAAAGCACCTATTAAATCTGAATTGATGCCTAAAGAAATGGCTGTACGTTCATTCTGAGCAATCGCTCTAAATGCACGTCCAATACGCGTATGATGAGTGTAAAAGTACAAAAAAACAAGAACCCCACTTGCTATTAAAACTATAAAAAGACGTTGATAATCTAAGGGTATCCCTACTATCTCAATCATTCCTATTTTAAAATAAGGCAATGAAAATTCATAAGTTACCAATCCCATCCATCTAAAAAACTCAAGTATCCCTACCCCTAACGCAAAAGTAGCAATTACTTCCGAAAGCGCATTACCTCTAATTCTATAAATCATAACCCAATATCCGACAAATCCTAAAAATCCTACTATTAATACGGTAAGAGGAAAAGCTAAAAAGAGAGGTAAGTTAGCTTTTGTTAGAAATCCCCATGTCAAATAACCAGCTAAAAGATAAAAAGCACCATACGCAAAATTGGCAATTCTACTTATACCAAAAGTAATACTAAATCCTAACGCTAAAAGTGTGAAGATAGCACTATTTATTAATCCATAAAATATTACACATCCCATATGCTGATGATTTCATCCTCGTTTTTTCTTTATTTTTTCATATATGGAGGAAGTTCGATCTTACCTTCTGCAACCTCCGGTGGAAAAACTGGGACCCTTATACCTGGCTTTTTCCACTGGAAAGCAGCTCCTATAGCACTTTCTTTGGGATTAAATCCATAAATTGCTTGATGATCTTTAGCAAAACGGATTCTACCTACAACACCTTCCATATCAGTGGTTTCGAGAGCTTTTACAATAGCATCTGGATCGAGTGATCCAGCTCTTTCAATTGCATTAGCCATTATGTAAACCGCGTCATAACTTGGAGCGGGCCCGTGTCCGGAAAGTGACTTTCGCGCTTTCTCGCCCCACCGTTTCCCAAAGTTAGTATTAAAAGCAACCGATTTAGGAACGCTTTTAACAGGCAAAGGACCGATCTCGTATACCAATTGAACCATACTTTCTACTTCTTTTTTAAAGGTTTCCCATGCGTTCTCAGGAGCCACGGGACTTATGAAACCACAAGGCAAAGCGGGGATTTTTAAAGCCCTTGCTTGTTTGAGGAGAATTCCACTTTGAGGCATGTCAAAAATAGGGACCATTACTTCTGCCCCTGTAGCTTTCAATTTTAAAAGGGAAGAAGAATACTCAGTAGCACCTAATGGATAAGCATCGAACCCCATTACTGACCATCCATTTTTCTCAAACCAATTTTTAAGAGCTTCACCCGTGGCTTTAGCCCACAGCGTATCCTGAACTATGAGATAAGCTTTATTGAAACCGAATTCTTTTCTTAAAAAGGCCATTATATTTGACAAATATTCTGCAAGATATGTTGAATTGAGACAATTACGGAACATATATTTATAAGCTTCATAGTTTTCAATCACTTTTTTCTGAAATAGAGGACTCATAGCAATGGAACAAATGTAAGGTATTTTGTATTTAGAAATAATATCCATAGATGCAAGAAGAACCTCAGATCTAAAAGCTCCCAGTACTATAGCGTGTGGCTTTTTCTCCAGAATTAACTTTTCTAATGCGGTTAATGCATCATGAACCGGAATACCAGGTTCATGTTCGCGTGTATCTATTGCATAAGCTTTTAAAAGACGTTTTTCTGGGCCTACTTTTACTCCGCCCTTTTTATTAATTTCTTCTACCGCCATTTGAACAGCCATCCATCCATCTCTTCCTTCAATAGATCCCAAAGCAGTAGGTACACCAAGTACTATCGGTTCTTGAGCAAATAAAAATATTCGCTTAAAGGGCAAAAGGACTAATAAAACAATCAAACCTATTATTAATTTCCTCATTTTCCCTCCCTCCTTTTTATTTTTGTTATTTCAAAAAACCTTTCTTTCTCACCATAACCCCCTTCTCAAATCCTTCACCCATAAGAACTTCTCTCCTCACCTTTTAACCTTATTTTTGAAACACCCTTCTTGTTCTACTGATCAATCGCTAACTTTTAGTATATCGATTTTTATCGTTCTTGTCAAGGGGTTACCAAGGCTGTATAAAATGAACCCCCAAATAATAAAGGAATGGAAGATTCGTGCATGTTCTTTTCCTCGCAAGTACCAAAAAGCAAACCATGCCCCAAGTATAAAACAGGCGTGTGCAAACACCTCAAAAAAGAAGAAAAGAGGAGAAAAAATTGTCTTCACCTTAGGAAAAGGGGGGAATATTCCTTTAGGATAAATGAAAGCTATGACAGAGAAAAGAAAAATAAGTACGAGTGTGGTATAAATTAGGTCTTTATCCTTACTGAAAAACCTCAATCCCAACACCAGACAAGCTAAACACCATGGTAAAAAAAAGACTTCTTCAAACATTGCATTAGGGGTAAAAATACCGATAAACCAGCCGCGGCTGACCTGACTGATCGTGTGAAAAATAAACCCGGTGATAAATAAAAACTCAGTAAGCCTCTTCTTTTTCAAAAAGAAAAAAAAGAGACTACTCGTATATAAGGCTATTGCACTGTATAAAAACTTCAAAGAGATACTTGCCAAAGACATCATAGGCAGATCCTAAAACCGAGCTGATAACCCAACATAAAAGTTCCTCCCAGGTGCAGGAAAACCAGCCTCTGATTCATAATTTTTATCAAAGATATTATTAACAGCTACATAGGCTTCGAAATATTTGGCAAAACTCTTTGAAACTCTCGCATTCACAACGCAATAGTCTGCAACTTTAATCATTTTTGCATCCGGCTTATCTGGTGTGGGAAGCTGACTATATACTTCTCCCATGTAAACCCCTGTAAGGTCAAGACGGGTCTTTATATAAGGAATAGTATAAGATACTCTCACATCTACTTTACTTTTTGGCACATTAACGACACGCGTTGTTACCCGGTTAGGGCTTCTATCTCGAGCATTAATGTAGGTATATCCAACCTGCACCAAGAAGTCTTTTGCTGGACTAACTTCTCCGGTCAACTCAAAACCTGAAAAGCGAATCTTGGCAAAATTTTCAAATCTGGCAAAAGGATCAGGGGATGGTCGTGCGATAAAATCATGAACATCATGAGAAAAAAATGCCAGTTCACCTCTAATGTAACTGGAAAAGCTATGCCTAACTCCCAATGTATAGTTAATGCTCTTTTCAGCTTTTAAATCTGGATTTCCGCCTCTTGATGAATAAAGATAAAACAGGGTGGGGAACCTTACCTTCCGGGCTATAGAACCGAACAGCTGTGTGGAATCAGAAAGGGTATATGTTGCACCAATCATGGGGTTAAACTCGTGCATTGTATCCGGCTTTTCTAAATCAATCTGACTTATGAAATCCCCTGTCTTCTTGTCAGTTATATTCTTTTTGGCTTTGGTCACATCAAACCAATCATAACTTGCCCCAGCAACCACTGATAGATTTTTTATCAAGTTGAACTCATTCTCTAACGCTATTGACCCCGTGTTAGAAGTTCTTTCTTCAAAAGGCAAATATGTGTCATCTCTCTGTTTATGACTATCATGCCTGTAGTGAAAAGCGAACCGCAGGATGTCCCATTTTACAAGTCTAAAATCTGCTGAAAAGAACCCACCAATCAGATAGTCTTTATATCTGCTTGTAGCTATTTTATTTTTGAAAGTATGGTCTGAATAACTTTCAAAATCATCCATGTGATTGTGGTAAAATAATTTAGCCTTCAGAGTTAATTTATCAGTGATTTTCTGCTGTCCGCTTAAGTCTATCCCCCAATCTTTATATCGCAACTCTGCAAAGTGAGAAAATGCAGGTCTGTCCAGATAAACAGTTACTTCGTCGACCTTCGGTGGATAACCTTTATCCCTATCAATCCAGTGGAAATTGATATAATATTCGCCCCCTTCAAGTTCGATTCCCGCTTTTGCCCAGATACTATCACTTCTAAAGTCAGAATTTTTTCGAAGCCCACCATCTTCAATAATCGCCTGTGTTATGCTCCGTTTCCCCGATTTCATAGTAATAATAGTGCCAAGTTTCGGCTTATAGTCATTGGACATCCTCCAGCCATTAGACTCATGATGTGCATAATTTAACCAGTAGTTGAATATGCCTTTCTTCATTCCGTGGGACAAGGAAAGCTTATAGGTGCCATATTCGCCAACCTCAAAAAGTGCCCCTGCATAAGGTTTTTCAGCAGGTTTCTTCGTAATAATGTTGACTACCCCTCCTAATGCATTAGGACCAAAGAGCACCGAAGATCCACCTTTAATTATCTCAATCTTTGCAATGTTGTCGACGGGAATCTGGTTTAGATCAAGTTTGCCATAATTGGTTTCGTAATAAGGCACACCATCAATCAAGATTAAGTTTCTGTTCTGCGAAAAACCATGAATTTGAATATCTGGTTCATTCTTATAACCCGTTGAAACTCGGATTCCAGGGACATAACTCAATGCCTCGGCAATGGTATGGCTGTTCGTGGTCTTGATATCCTCGGCAGTAATTTCAGTAGTAACAGTGACTTCTCTTGATGCAGGCATTTTCTCCGCTGTTACATAGACCTCACCGAGTTCAAAAGCTTCGTATTCTTCAGAACTTTTCGGCTTAACAGTTTCTTCCGCTGCAAATGTTGGAATGTTAACAGTCAAAATCATCCCTAATAAAAATAAAGATTGTACTGGCTTTTTCATTTTTACACCTCCTTATATTTAATTTTATATAACGCTGTGCATAAAAAATTTACTTTAAGTAATTTTCAAAGTATTTTACCTTTCATAAACTCAAGGGCTTCAGATGCTGAAGCAAGATGAATAAGCTCTCCATCAGTCACAACCGCAAATCTTTCTCCTATTAACT
>Ga0209225_1000087_pt1 | contig 100238 bp, 119 predicted proteins | sample WasSprMetagenome_FD_184732 | JGI IMG/M metagenome (GOLD analysis project Ga0209225, IMG submission 184732) | Sulfidic aquatic microbial communities from Washburn Spring, Yellowstone National Park, USA - WS (SPAdes) (version 3) | ecosystem: Environmental > Aquatic > Thermal springs > Hot... | reverse complement strand
CATCGGACATATGCATCATTGCAATATTATTGCAATAATAGCTTAAAAGCTTTACGGTTCACCATTCACCACTCAACACCACGCTCAACAATAAAATTTATTAGAAGGATGGAAGCTAAACACGTACTTTAAACCTAACCCATTCATCCCAGAGCTAAAGCTCTGGGTTTTCTGGGCACCCCTTTTTATAACGCCTTAGAAAAGTCACCCATAGAGGCGTCAAGGATGACTGCAAACATGGAAAACAACATGTTCAAAATCAAACAAAAATGTTTCCCGTGGCAAGAATTGCCATCTTTCTTTTCAGCGATCCATCTAATGGAAAAACATGCATATGAAAAGAATGTTGAAAACAAGCAATTCTTGAAGGGCTTCGCCAACAACCTGCAATAAATTAGAAACAACGGCTTGAAGGGCGTCCATAACTAAACTCGAGATTATGTTTTCCAGATTTTCCCTCCTTAAGGGACTTGTGACGTTAAGGAGAGCTTATATAGGATTTTCAGCTTGATGTGTTTTTAAATTGCGAAAAACGCTATTTGTTGAAGACCATCCTGTCCAGAACGGCGATTAAGGTTTGAAAGACCTCTTCTGCTGTTAAATTATCTGTGTCCAATATTAGTTGGAACGGTGTGAAGTCTTCTCCTAGACTGAACCCATAAAGCTTTTTGTAAATGATTTTTGTTTTCTCCTCCTTGCTTTTTAAGGCTTTTAGGGCTTTTTCGACGCTTATCCCATCCCTTTTGGCAACTCTTTCAGCCCTTTTCCTCAGAGAGGCTTCCAGCCATATTTTGAATCCTTTTTTAAGAAGCCACGGCATGGTCCAGCTGTCAAGTATAACGTTGCCTTGCTCCGCCACTTCCAAAAGTTTTTTGTCCACAGCTTTGTCGAATTCTGGGTTTTCCTCTCTGTTTTCTAGGAAAGATAAGCCTTCAGGGCTTTCCCACCAGCCTTTTTCAAGGGGTTTGTAGCCTTTTTCTATGGCTAAGGCCTTTAACGCATCTCCTCCAGAATAATATTTTAAGCCGTATTTTTCAGCCAGTTTTTTGGCTACCGTGCTTTTTCCGCTTCCAGCCATGCCGCAGATGCAGATAACAATGGGCTCTTTGGCCATCAGCTGGCCTCAACTGGGGTGCTTATGGTTCTAGCCGCCTGTTTTAACGCTGTTTTGAGACAGTTTGGGCAGACTTGCCCGCCGTAAATCCTTGAAACCCGTCTTTTCGAGCGATTAAGTTTTCTAATCTCTGACGGAAGCAGACGAGGAAAGCCCGCAAGCGGGTTGCCACAGACGCTGCATCTAGCCGTAGCTGGGATTTCACGTTTAAAGTGTATTTTTGTTCGCCCACCCGGCAAAGCTTTTGAAACCCGTCTTTTACTTCTAGTCCGCAAGGCTGGTCGCGGCATGTTTCATCACTCCACGCTAACTAAGCCGAATAAATGGGAGAAGACTGTGCTGAAAAGAAAGGAGCATAACATATACCACCAAAATAGGGACGACCCGAACAATGGGACGGGTAGGTTCCATCCGACACCTGGGAAAAAAGCAATTTGAGCTCCGCTGTATATTCCACCAAGAAAGAGCCAAACAATCCATAGGGGGACAATGAAGATGAGCATTACTTTGAATGATTGCATAGAGATTTTGGCGTTAAGCTGCATTATGTATTGCTGTTTTTTCATAAGCTTCTCCATCTGCTTCTTATCTCCGCTTTTTTGGGCTTCACGCAACTGTCTATAATAGTCTGAGATTTCTTTCCTCCAAGCCTTTAGCTTCTCGGGGTCTGTGAAGAGACGGTTTGCAAGGTTCATTAAGAAAGTGATTGCAGCGGCCATTGAGAAAAAGAAAAGTGTAGACCAGGGAGGGGATGTGGGCAACATTGTTGTCGCCTCTTCTCTCAGCCTCCGAGTATTTTTCTGAAGGCTGGGTACATTTCAGCCGCCCTTTCCCGCACTAGAATTTCGTAGTACTGGTAGATTATGCCCACTGAAAGGAGAATCCCAGTGCCTGAACCGAAGACTCCGAAGAAATCGGATAAACCGGCAATAAGCCCGACTATTATCCCGCCTAAAACGGCGACTGTTGGAATATAACGCTTGAGAATTTGTTCAACAGCCTTTCCGGAACGCCTATAGCCGGGAATCTGCATGCCAGCGTCCACAAGCTGTTTCGCAACCGTGGATGGACCTAACCCACCGACTTCAAGCCATACAATCGAGAATAAAATGCAGAAAATCACGAGGATCGTCAAATAGCCAAAAGCCCTTAACGGCTCAGCCATCACTCTTGAAAGGTTACCTGGAGAAGTCACATAATAGACCAAGCCTCCAGCAGGCACATATTGATTACCCTCCAGTTTATATGAGCCGAGCAGGTTAACCCAGAAGTTGTTTTTTCCCCATGGCTGGCTCCAGAGGATGTAGGAGAAGAGGTATATGTTGGCGAAGAGGGCTGAGGCAAAAATTACTGGAAGGTTTGAAACGTACAATAGCTTGATTGGGTAGCGGCTTCTGAAACCCCGATAGCCAGCATAAGATAGCGGCAGCTCCACTCTAACTCCCTCCATATAAATTATCACTAGAAAGGCCGCTATTGTCGCTATCAGCCCCACGAGTGATGGGTGATTCCCCCTAAGTAACAGGCCGGTTACAGGTTTCCCACTCATTATTGTTTGCGCCAATGCAATGAATATCCCAACGCTTCCATATTCATCGACAGGTGGTGAGGGATTGAAACATTCCATGAATATTTGTTGGGCTACACCAGCCATTATGAAGAGGCTTATTCCGCTTCCAAAGCCCCAACCTTTCTGGACAAGTTCGTCTAAAAGCATAACTATTACCCCTGCAGCTAGCAGTTGCAGAAAAATAATGATTGCTGTTGTGCCGGACAGTTGGGTATACAGCTGACCATACATACCACTTATTATGTAAGCTGAAGCCTGAACACCTGCCAAAATTAGGGCTAAAACCTTGCTTGCAGCCGTGAATAACGCGCGGTCTTCTGGTTTTGACATGTCACACTCAATCATGGCTGAGCCAACTAAAAGCTGTAGGATTAGGCCAGCAGTCACTATTGGACCTATTCCAAGCTCCATTAGGGTCCCTCTGGTGGATGCGAAAATCACCCTTAACGGGGCAAAGCTTTCTGTTGCTCCTCCAGCAAGTCCGTATAGTGGAACACTTGCCATTACAAAGTATATTATTAGGGCCATGGCTGTCCAGAAGATTTTTTCGTTAAAGCTGACTTTTCGCTCTGGAGCTTTGACTTCTGGAATTATTCTTGCAATGGGTTTGAAAGCGTTTAAGAATCTTCCAGCCATAGAATAACCCTGCTACTCTTCAGATTCTTCCATAGATTCCACTAGGACTTGCCCTCCAGCCTCCCTTATCTTTTCAGCTGCAACCTTAGAGCATGAAGCCACCTTCACCACAAGAGGTTTCGAGACTTTTCCAGCTCCAAGAAGCTTCGTTATCCCAAACTTTTCCAAGTCTACAAAAATTTTGCCGCTTTCCTCTCTTGGCTGGAATTTTTCCAGCATTTCCTCCAGTTCTCCAACGTTTATGGCTTTAACCACACGCCTTAAACTCTGGGGTGATGTGAAACCTTTCTTGCCAAAATAATCGGGCTCATATTTTATGACGTAGGTCCACCCGTGCTTGTGGCGGCCAGCCCGCCTATAGCCTTTTGAGCCGGATTTTCTATGTTGGCCCACTCTACCGTAGCCGCATGTTCTGGAGCCGCGTTTCTTTCGAATCTTTCTTAGCCTATGGGGCATCTTTCAACCAGCCAGTTTGCTTATTGGGCTTTCTTTGAGGGCTTTCTTAAGCCTTATTTCCAACACTCCATTCTTATAAGTTGTGTGCATGGATTCTGGGATAACCGCGTCTGGCAAATTTAAGCGTTTATAGTATCTGCGGTTTTGGGCTTTTGCTGAGAGGGTTAACTGCTGCTTCTCCACACTGATTTTTATGTTTTCCCTTTTGAAGCCTTTAAGCTCTGCAACAACAACTATGCAGTTCTCCTCGTTGAAAACGTCCAAAAGAGGTTTAGGTTCCCGCCACTTGGAAGCAGTTTTTCCATCAATTTTCAACCGCTTATATGGATAAATGTATGGATTCCCCCTAGTTTTGAAACATTCAAATTTAATGGGTTTCAAGCGTCTTGCACTCTCAGCCTCGTCCAGTTTTCTCACAGCCTTAAACCATTTAGGACGCTTGTCGCTTCTTCGCCACCTCATTCTGAACCTTCACCCTCGTAGCATAATGGCATCTGTAAACTGGTTATAAAAGGTATCGCCTTCCACAAGGCTGCGAGATTAAATCATCCTTTTCAACAAATCGTTAATTTTTTCGCCTCTATATCCAAGCTCTCCGCCCATGCCGAAGCCCTTTTTCACTTTTCCTCTAAAACCTCTTGTCGGCGGATGCAGTCGGAAGTAGGGCTGTATATCTGGAAGTTTCCAGTATTCAACTTTGCAATTGAATATTGCCTCCGCCAACTCGTCCAACGATTTAAAGCCAAGTTTTTGAGCATACTCATCAGTCAATTTTTTGTTTCCGACAAGTCTTCCCTTTTTCTTTAGCAGCTCGGCTATCGTTTCTTTTGAAACTTCTCCCCATGTGACAAAGTTTTGCGCTGTTTTCAGCATCCCCAGGAAGGATGGGCGGTTGTCGATCAAAACAGCATAGTTGTTTCTTTTTAGGTTTAGCATGCGGATGGTTTCCCTAACCTGCAATGGAGCGCTTATGATTCCACGGATTCTCACGGCGGCTATGCACCTGCGTTCTTGGGGTTGGTTAGCCAACTACCTCACCCAGTCCATGGGAGTTATTAGGCTGTAGGTTTTCTTTAAAGCGTCGAAAACGGCGTAAGCGAAAGATGGAACCGTTCTTGTTGAGCCGTAGCTTCTAGTCCAGCAGTCCTTTATTCCAGCAAGCCCAAGAATAACCTTTGCAATTTCGCTGGCGACGAGTCCTAAACCTCTGGGTCCCGGGATTATGACAACTCTAACGCCGCCGCATTTTCCTTCCACTTGGAACGGCACAGAGTGGGGTTTTCCACATCCGCATTCCCAGCTTCCACACCCCCGCCGTATTGGAACTATGTTGAGTCTAGCGTTCACCGCCGCCTTTTCAATGGCTGTTCGCACCTGGCTTGCTTTGCCAGCTCCGAGTCCAAGGTAGCCGTCCCTGTTTCCAACGGCAACTATAGCCTTAAACCTCGACCGTTCACCAGCGTCCGTCTGCTTTTGAACAAGATTTATGTTTATAACTTCCTCCTGGAGGTCTGGAAGTAAAACGTCAACAATCTGGGGCTCACGTATTGGCAGGCCTTCCATGAAAACTTCTTCGATGCTTGTTATTTTGCCTTCTTGAACTAGCTTTCCGAGGCGAGTTTTTGGAACCCATTGTTCTAAGCTGCTGGCTTTATCCGTCATGGCTTCCACCTCCACCTTCAAACGCGGCGACTACAGCCTTCTTAACTTCTGCGAAGTGTTCTGGGAGCTGCTCCGGCGGAAGCTTGTTTTCCAAGTATTTGGAGAACACCGTCATATACTTTTCAGCGTTGGCAGACAAAAGTTTAGCGTACTGGGCTATATGTACGCCTCTAATTCTATCTTCGTCTGGAAGCTTCTCCTCCCCGTGGGGAACGGTTAAACCAGCATCCAAAACCCCTTTTAGAGCGGCGAAGACCCTTGCACCTTTTGTTGGGGAATGCAGCCCAATATCCAGAACAGCCTCACTTATGCCTTTGGCTTTAGCTCTTAAACCACAAAGAAGCCCAGTCAAATAAGCCGCTGGAACATTGCCCCTCGGAGCTTTCCAGCCAAACTTTTTTAGGAGTTCTCTGCTGTGAGCTGAAACCAAAACCTCGTCGCCTTTAGGCTTGGCTTCAATCATCTGAACTATCACGTTTTTAAGCGAGCCCCGAACCACAAGCCTCGGTTTTCCAGAAAGTATTAAAGCCTTCCGTTTCCGATAATTGGTTTTGCCTTCCCTTCTTCGGCGGTGTGGAACACAGTAGCGGGAGTCCCTAGCCATCAGCGTTTCCTCCACAAGTCATGGGCTTTAATGTAGCGTTCCATGTCTGCTACGGAGGTAAACCTTCCGCTTTTCGCCATCACGTAGAGCTTCCGGTAAGTGCTTTCAGTGATTACTTTTTGAGCTTTAAGCTCTCGGAGCCTCTTCCGTAACGCCCGAATCTTGTTCATCCAAGCCTCCTTCTTGGAAACCTTTGCTCTGGCCGCGCCGCTTCTACTCCCGGGTCCGCGCCTTAAGCCCTTCTTTTTCTTTTCATGGGCAACCCGCGCCCTTGCACGGCTAACCCCCTTCTCTTTTAAAGGTTTAATGACACCTTCATGTATTAGCTTCCTAATTTCTTCGCGGGTTATGGCGGCTTCCACATCCTCTATCCTATTGGGGTCTATCCAAACCCTGTCCTGCCCTACTTTCAGTATTTGCGCTGCTAAACGCCGTTGGCTTCTTAGATTTGTCACTGTTTCTGTGTCCCTCCTTCACTGGTTTTTCTAGCCTTTTTCCGCCTAGCCTTCGATTTCTCTTTTTCGGCAGCCTCCTCAGCTTTTTCTTCCTTTCCCTCGCTTTCCTTAACCTTTTCCGTTTTTTCTTCTTCAACGGATGCTTTTTTAACCTCTTCTTTAACCTCACTCAAGTTCAAAACAACTATTTTCTTTTTCTTCGCTTCTTGAAGGATTTGCATTCTCTTCTTTTTGCCAACAGTGTGGGCTATCCGCACAGCTTGTGTCTTCGGATTCACTTTTTTAAGATCTTCAATGTTATAGACCAGAACCTCCTCATAGCCGGATGGATGGAGGCCCCTAGCGGCTTTCGGTCCGCGATATCCAACATTAACCGTGGGCGGCCAGCCCTTGATTTTTCTCCGCATTTTATTGTCTATGCCTTTTGGTCTACGCCAATTCTCTTTTAACCGGTCGTATCTCCAGCTTTCCTGCCTTACAAAGTCCGGCTTCTTCTTTTTCACTTTAGCCCTTAAACGAAGGGCTTTTTCCCTTTCTAAAACCGCAGTTTCAGACTTGCTCACTTTAATCCATCCCCTCTTTGCGTTCGTATAGGTATATGCCGTCCAAGAAAACCCTCGGGTCTTTTCTCCTTATCTTGGTTGCTTGCTCAATGTTTGCCGCTGTTTGGCTAACCTCCTCAATGTTTATTCCCTGAACAATCACATCGTCGCCTGAAACCTTAACCTTCGCGTTGCCAACTATTTTCGCTTTCCGTGGACTCCTCTCCCCTGTAAAATTCTCAATTAGAACCATGTTGTCTTGAACCTTAACTGATATAGGGAAATGGGAGAAAACTATTTTCAGTTTATAAGTGAAACCTTTTCTGACTCCCGTAATCATATTGTTAATGTGAGCGTAAACAGTGCCGACAAGGGCACTTTCCTTTTTTCGCGGCCAGTTAGCCCATATCCGGAGGGTTTTTCCCTGAAGCTCCATTGAGATGGGGGCGTATGAAAAATCTCTTGTAAGCGTGCCAAGGGCTCCTTTAACGGTTACCCTTTTGCCCTCTAGTGTAACCTCAACGTCGTCTGGAATCTGCAGAACTTTTGAAACTTCAACGGCTCGCATTGTGAACCCCCGCTAGTATACGAAGGCTAGAAGTCTCCCTCCAATCTTTTTCTCTTTGGCTTCTCTGTGGGAAAGCACTCCCTTCGATGTTGAAATGATTAATAGTCCAACATCTCTGGAAGGCAAAAATTTCTTCTCCCAATCTTCAATCTCGCCCACGCCTACGGCAAAACGAGGCTTAATGGCGCCGCACTTGTTTATTCTACCTAAAAGCTGAACCTTAAATTTTCCAGAGCGCCCATCATCTATAAACTCGAACTCGCCAATGTAACCGTGAAGCTGCATAACCCTCAAGACTTTACCAAGAAGTTTAGAGGCTGGGCTAATTACACATTCGCGTTTGTTCCGCATCTCGTTATTCAATATTGTTGTCAGACCGTTTGCCAGCACATCCATAGCCTCTTTCCTCATTCATACTTTTTGAAACCCAGTTTTTTAGCCACTTCCCTAAAACAATGCCTACACAAATATAAATTATAACGCCGGATAATCGGCCCGTAAGATCCACATCTTACACACGGCCTTGAACCCTTACCATATTTTCGCACTTTTTTAGGCTTCTGTTTAGCCATATTTCCGCGCGCCTCCTAGACTATTTCAACCCCCAACGTGTCCTTAACAAAAACCATGGCTTCCTCGGGAGTTAAGGCATGCTTAGCGCCAATTTTTGATTTCGCCCTTTGCCTATACTTAACACGCCAGCCCGGCCGACTAAGCGACACACATACGTCCATACCGAAGATGCCGATTTCAGGATCGTATTTGACTCCTGGAATTTCTATGTGTTCCCTTATGCCGAAGGCGAAGTTTCCATGACGGTCGAAGCAGCTCCTTGGAAGTTTGTAGTCAACAACGTGTAAAACTCTTTTCAGGAACTCTATGGCCTTATGTTTTCTAAGCGTAACCATACATGCTATGGGTTCGCCTCTCCTTATGCCAAAGTCCCTTATTGTTTTCTTTGCTTTTCTCTTGCATGGGGTTTGTCCCGTCAACTCCTTCAAAACTTTTGAGGCCTTTTCCAGAGGTTCTCCGGATTTTCCGACGCCCATGTTTACGACAACCTTCTCTATTCTTGGTTTAAGCATAGGATTCTCCTCCCATCTCTTTCTTATTTCATCTTCGGACATTCTATGAAGCCTCCGGTAAAGATATGAGGGGTCGCTCTTCACCTATTGCAAACGCGAATTCTAAAACTGTTTGGTAACGGTTTCCCTTCTCATCTTCTATGGTTACTATGGCGTCTTTGCGTTTCTTGCCCTTCGCCTCTTCAATCTCAATTATCCGGCCGTATTTTCCCATGTTCTTGCCGCCAGTTATAAGTGCGAAATCTTTCTCCTTCATTTTTATATGCTTGATAATTTGCCTATCTGGAAGGCTCAGCTGAACTGTGTCAAAGGTCTGGTAGACGTCTTCTTGGGGGTTTTTGGGGTCCGCTACTTTTATGAGGACGTTTGAGCCGTCGTGGAGATTTAACTGTATATGTCCGTTCTTTACGGTTGTTTTGTTTTCTATTCTACAGAGCTTGAAGGTTGTTTCTTCCTTGGATATTGGATGGAGAATCAAGCCTTTATGGGATGGCAACACACGGAAATGTTTGTCTATCTCTGGGAAGGAGACAACGTCCATAAGCCCAACCGGAAACCTGTCTTCGCGTCTAACTCTTCCATCAACGTAGACCTTTCCTTGAGAAGCAATTATTTTGGCTTCTCTTCTTGTTTTTGCGAAACCGAGGATTTCACGAAGCACTATGGTTAAAGGCAAACACATTTCGAGGGAGTGGGGGCCAGGTATCGGTTTTACGGTCCAAACAAACTCTTTCCTATGAATTGGCCAAATTTTCGGAGCTGGTTTACGTTTTAAGGTTGTTGATCCTCCTTTTCTACCCAACTTTTTGTTCCTCCGAAGATTTTCTTCCCCTTGTTTTGGCTTTCGCCTCTTTCTTGGGTTTGGTTTCCTCCTCTGCCGATTCCTTCACAGTTTTCCTTGCAGCCTTCCTTTTCTTTTCAGGCTTTTCTTCTTCTGCAGTGGGTGGAAGTTCTGTGACTGAAACAGCTTTTTCTTCTGCGGGTTTTTCCTCGACTTTCATGGCCTCTGGAGGTTTCTCTGGGGTTTTTTCCTCAACTTTTTCAACAGCCTCTGCCTCCGCCGCCTCTTTTGCCCTTTTTCGTCTTTCAAGGATTTTTCTTCGCCATTTGTCGTCTAAGTTAAGCTTGGTTATCATAACTTTTGACGGGTGCACGGGAATGAAAACTGTTGTTCCATCAACCTTTTCTCTAGTTAACCCCTCAATGTATATGCGGAATTTTTTCCTATCAACGCTGGAAACTTTTCCCTCGAACCCTTTGCGGTCGCCTCGCATTATGCGAACAGTGTCCCCACGCCGCACAGGTAAGCTTCGCGTACCATAGGTTTTTCTTAACTCTGGTGAAAGGAGGGCGGCGAAATTTTTGTAGCGTATGTGGTCTGGAGCTTGGAACAGCCTTTTCCTCTGTTTTGAAGGCTTTGAGGTTTTAACCACTTGCACACCATTCACCCTCTATACTATTATGCTGGCTGCACTGGCTATTCTCGGCCACCTTTCAGCAGCCTCCCTTGCAACTGGCCCTCGGATTTCGGAGCCTTTCATCTCGCCTTCCGGAGTTATTATGACGGCAGCGTTGTCTTCGAATTGAACCCAGACGCCGTCAGCCCTTCGGAAAGGCATTCTTTGCCTAACTATGACGGCTTGAAAGATTTTTCTACGCATATCCGGAGTGCCACGTTTAACAGACACTGTAACGCGGTCTCCAACGGCGGCAGAAGGCAACCGCCCACGTCTTCCCTTATAGCCCATAACTTGGATTAGGCGTAGCTCCCTCGCCCCTGTGTTGTCGGCGCACTTCAATATCGCGCCGGTGGGTAGTCCCCGCGAAATTTTCGGTCTTTGTCCAATTACTCCTTTTGCAACAAGACCCCTCGTTTTCGCCTTTGCAGCCATTTCACTTCGCCTCCCTCTTCTCAACAACAACAAAGGAAACTGTTTTACTTATTGGCCTACACTCGGCTATTGTAACGTAGTCGCCTTCTTTAGCGTCTATGCACGGCGGGTTGTGGGCGGGTATTCGGCTGTGCCGTCTTTCATATCTCATGAACTTTGGAACATATTTTAGATAATCGTGCCGCACAATGACAGTTTTATCCATTTTAGCGCTGACAACAACACCCTCAAGCACACGGCCCCTTATTGGAAGTTTACCGTGGAAAGGACAGTTTCGGTCGCTGCATGTTTTCTTTGGCTTTTTAAAGGTCAGCGCCATCACCACAGCCTCCTCATACGCTTTTTTAGGCGGTCTTCGGGGCGTCCAACAAGAAGTTTGCCGTCAATCTCCACAACGGTACCGTCGGAAAACTTGAAATGGAAAACTGACGTGTCCTTAATAACCATTTTTTTCTCGCCATTATGAAGAACTGTAAAAGTATTTTTTGTTTCATCAATAACTTTGCCGCAGATGCCGACACAGCTTGGATTCGTGCTTTTCACAACTTTAGCTTCTGTTCCGATAAATTCGTAGCGTATTATGTCCGGCGTCACTTTCATTTACTGCGGCCCCCCTTCTCAGACTTTTTCGGCGTTTTCGCTGCTTCAAGCTTTTGCTCGTTTTCAACTGTCAGTATTCGGGCAATAGCCTTTCGCAGCTCTTTTATTCTTGCAGGATTTTCCACAGCGCCACCAGCCTTAACCATGGTTTTCAGCCGGAGCAGCTCTGTCCGAAACTCATTGAGTTTTTTAGCGCGTTCGTCGGGAGTCATCTCCCTTATCTCTTTAAGTCTGATTATTGGCATTTACTCAGCAGCCTCCTTTTCGCCGCCCTCTTCACTAGCTTCCTCCTCGAACTCTTGGGATTCTGTTTCTGCAAGCTTTTCCTCTTCCGCCTTTGCGGTCTCCTCCTCTAGTGGAGCTTCCACAATCTCAAGTTTGTCGGGGAACTTTGCATCCGGAGGCATTATCCTAACCTTTACGCCGTAAATGCCGGGCTTTAACTGTACGTGAACTTCGGCTTTCCGCATGTACTTCATTGCTGGGTCGCCGCATTTTGGCAAGTAGCCAGCCCTAAACTTTTCATATCTCGCCCTTTCAGTCCTCAATTTCCCGCTGATGATTATTTCCACGCCTAGGGCTCCAGCCTCCATAACTTGATTCAAAGCCCAAAAACCAGCCCGCCGAAAGTGCACACCCCTTTCTAAGGCTGAAGCTATCCGCGTGGCGACAATATACGGGTTTAACTCTGGAACTTCTATTTCGGAAACTGAAATCTGTGGGTTTGAAACTCCAAACTTTTCCTCTAGGGTTTTGGCAAGCTCCCTAATGGTTTCGCCGCTTCGCCCTATCACGAGACCTGGACGCATGGCATAAATAACTATGTGAGTGCCAAGCGGGGTTTCCGCAATATTCACCCCGCCATAACCAGCCTTTTCAAGCTTTTTCTGCAAAAACTCGTCTATCTCCGCCCTCTCCTTAGCTTTGGATACAAAATGCTTCACAACAGCCATTTAGGCTTCCTCCTTGATTGTTTCAGGCTGCTCCTCCAAAACAAGCTCGACGTGAGTTAAGGTTTCAAATTTCGGTGCGGCTCTTCCAAAGGCTCTTGGCATGTAACGTTTAATCTTCATTCCGGGGTAAGCCGATGCATGAATAATTTTTAGCCTTTCAGTGTCCAAGCCCTTGTTCTCAGCGTTGGCTTCCGCCCCCTGAAGGATTTTTAGAATCTGTTTAGCCGCTTTAACCGGGTAACGTCCCGCATAAGCTTTTTCTAAGCCGTGGCGGTGCCCCAGCTTCTTCTTAAAACGCGTGAAGGGGACAGCCTTCTTTTTGGCTATAACATCTCTTAAAAACTTTTTAGCTTCATTAAGGGTCATCCCCTTAATGGTTTTACATATTTCGCGGGCTGCTTTATGGGATACCCTAACCTCTCGCCCGCTTGCCTTAACCGTTTTCTCAGGGTCTAAGGCTTCTTCTGGTATGGAGTATCCCCATTCTGGCACTTGATAGACTCTCCAACTGTGCAATTGAACAGCTACATGGCGATTTATATGGTTTTCCATTCAATTGAAGCTGTTTCAGACCGGCTACAAGCATGAAGGCACGCTTTAAACCGCCGCACAAAACTATAGAGGGGTATGGCACTATTGGCTTGGTACGCAGCCAAAAATTGTTGCGATTCATTTATTTCCAGCCAAAACCTAGTATTCAAGGCTGGAACGGTGAAAGACTTGACCATGAATAAAGGCGTTATAACCATGCTGCATGGCGCCGGCGGAACAGTAATGCATGAACTTGTCAAAAACTATGTGGTGAAGTATTTTGGCGGTTTCGATGGCGCAGAAGTTTCTTTAGAGGCTTTAGATGATGCGGCGGTTGTCGGCGACATCGTTTTGAAAAGCGACTCCCACGCTGTGAAACCCATATTTTTTCCGGGCGGCGATATTGGGCGTCTGGCTGTTTCCGGCACAGTCAACGACATCGCAGTTCTAGGAGCTGAACCCTACGCCTTAGCATGCGGCTTCATACTTGAAGAAGGACTAGCCCTATCTGATTTTGAACGGATTTTGGCAAGCATGCGTCAGACGTGCCAAGAAGCCGGTGTAAGCATAGTCACCGGTGACACGAAGGTTGTGGAAAAGGGCAGCCTAGGTGGCTGCGTCATAAACGTTTCAGGCGTCGGCAGGAGAACCGAAGCCCTAGAGAAGAATCTAAACATTGTGAGACGGTTCAGAGGCGAATTTAAGGCACGGTGGATTTTGGACTCGAACCTTAAGCCCGGAGACAAAATAATCCTGTCTGGAACTATTGGCGACCACGGTTTGGCTGTTTTGTCCGCCCAGGAAGGTTTGAGCTTTGGAAGCGACATAAAATCAGACGTAAAACCATTAAACCGACTGGTTCAACGCTTACTCAGCGAGGTGGGCGGAATAACAGCCATGAAGGACCCCACCAGGGGCGGTTTAGCCGACGCCCTTAACGAGTTTAGCGAAAAATCCAACGTTGGCATCCTAATTTATGAGGATAAAATTCCCATAAGGAATGATGTGAGGGCTGCTTGCGAAATGCTGGGCTTAGACCCCCTCGAAGTTGGAAATGAAGGAAAAATAGTTATAGGCGTAGTGAAAGAAAAAGCCGAAGAACTCCTAGATTTTTTGAAAACAACAGATGAAGGGAAAGACGCCCAGATAATAGGTGAAGCTACAAACACTTTCAGCGGTGTTGCAATGCAAACAGTTGTCGGCGGAAAAAGAATAATCCCTAGACCGATCGGAGATCCGGTTCCGAGGATTTGCTAAAAGGGGCTATTTGGGTTTTCTCCACAAGTCTGAAACCCTTCCAACCTTGACAAGCTTCCATCGCCCAAAAAAGTCCTTCCTATAAAAGTGGAATAGCCCGCAACGAGTGCACTGCATAACCCGACGGTTCTTCTCAAAATCCATCTCGTACAAGATCAAGGGTGAGCCACAATCAACACATTTACCTGAATAAGTTCTGTCGCTTTGACCACTCATTCCAACACGCCATATAAAATGTGGTTTCTCCAGTGTTTAAGTTTAACCAAATAAAAAGGCGGGTTATGGTGGAGGGGGCTGCGAAGGCTGTAGCGGTTGCACCGTTGGGGCTGGCGGCTGGACTGGAGCTTGTGCAGTTTTGATGGAGAAAAAGCCTACAGCCATAAGTATCCAGGAGATCCAAATAATTATTATCCCTATCAAAGGTATTGCAGCTCCTATGAGCCAAACCAAGCCAGCAGCTCCAAACATTTTTTCGCCAGACCGTGTGGAAAGCGCATCTAAAGACTTTCTAAATAACACTGCTGAAACAACTAACGAAATATAGAACACTACGAGGGCTCCAACGGCAGCTCCGGCAAATTGCCAAACAACATCCATGTGGCTTATAAAGTATTGTTGAATTTCCATTGGATTAGTCCAATCTATCGGTAGACCAGATAGCGCTTGTAGAATGAGCATCATGAATATGGCTGCTGTTGCAACCATACCAACGATAACCGTGATAAATCCGTAAAGGGCGTTGTTAAATATACCGCCATCTTGGTAATGGTCGGCGAAGCCTTTTAGAGCTATTAAAACCAGTATGATTCCCACAACTAGCAAAAATAAAGTATAAGGTGTCCCGAACATGCCTAGAAGGCTTATAACCATTAGTAATGCGCCTACACCGCCTAAAACCTTGTTTGATTCAACGCTCATCTTCCAAACCTCATTTAAAAGTGATTTCTTGATATGTTAAACTTTAAATATAAAACCTTTTATTTAACAGAGGCTTTCGCCCAAATTCGACACGTTCCTTCTATGCTCACCATACACGCGCCAACCGGTTTTTGCGGGGTGCAAGCCTTCATGAAAAGCGGACACTCTGTAGGTTTAATTTTTCCAATCATTACGAGGTGGCATTGACATCCGGGCGGCAAGTCTCTCCCGCTGGTTATGCGCACTCCAAATTTTTCTCTTGCATTGTAGATGGCGTAGTCTTCTTTTAGGGCGAATTTTGATGAAGGCAGTTTACCAAGCCCACGCCAATCACCATCCACGATGTTGAAAGCTTTGCTCATGGTTTCTTGGGCTTTAATGTTGCCTTCCCAGCTTACAGCCCTAACATACTCGTTTTCCAGCCTTGCCGCGCCTTCCCTAAGCTGTTTTAGAATCATGTAAACGGCGAACAAAACGTCTAGTGGCTCGAAGCCGGCCACCACGGTTGGCATGCGATATGCTTTAGGGAAAACCTCGTAAGCCTTTAAACCTATAACAGTGCTTACATGTCCGGGAGCAATAAAGCCGTCTATGTGGAGGTCGCCTATCCCCAACAAAAGTTCCATGGCTGGCGGAATAAGCCTATGAGAAACCAGAAAACTAAGATTCTTAGGAGGCTTCCTTAAGACTTCTATGGCTGTTGAAGGGGCTGTTGTTTCAAAGCCTATAGCGAAAAAGGCAAACTCTTTGTTCGGCTCTTTCTCAGCCATACGGACGGCGTCCATAGCGCTGTAAACAACTCGAACATCGGCGCCCTCTGCCTTGGCATCCAAAAGAGACTTTTCAGAACCGGGAACCCGCAGAACATCGCCAAAACATGTGACAGTAACCCCTTTTAGGGCAAGGGCAACAGCCTCATCCACCTCAGAAGCTGGAGTGACACACACTGGACAGCCAGGCCCAGCTATAACCTCAACTGTTGAAGGCAGCAGGCTTCGCAGGCCGTAATGGGTTATGGTCCACTCGTGAGTGCCGCAGACATGACAAATTTTCACAACGTCCTTTTTCGGCGCCGTTTCACGGATTTTCTCAACTACGCGTTTAGCCAAATCCGGATCTCTAAAGATTGATCTTTCCAACATTTTATTCAACAACACACATACGGTTATTTCGGTCCTTGCAGGTTTTCAGCCTCTAGGATTTCGCGCCACAAGCGCAGTGTTTCTTCAGCTTCTTCCCTGCTTAAAACTTGGATGGCGTAGCCAGCGTGCACCAAAACATACTCGCCAACTTTGACTTCCACAAGGGAGACGTCAACCTCTCTTAGGACGCCTTCTCCAAAGTCCACTTGGGCTTTGCCATCCTGAATTTTCACAACTTTCGCTGGAATAGCCAGACACATGGTTTTTCATTGAAAAGCAAAGCACACTTCAATAAAATGATTGCGTTTTGAAATTGAAAAGGCCGGCATAAACGGCTTGCCCAAAGGACAATCCGCCGTCGCCGGGGGGAACAGCTTCGTGGACAAGGAAACGTAAGCCAGCCGCTTCAACTGTTTCCCTTATAATTTTGGTGAAGATTTCGTTGCATGCAACTCCGCCAGAAAAGCCGACAACTTTGACGCTGTTTTCTAAAGCTTTTTCAATGGCGAGTTCAGCTAAGCCTCTAGCCAAATATGCGTGGGCGGAAAAAGCCAAGTCAGCAACAGCATGTTTACTTCGATTTTCAAAGATTTCGAGAAGCATGTCTGTGGTTTCTAGGATTTCACCCTTTATTATGGGTTTTAGCTGAAGAACCTCCACGCCCCCCATTGCCGCAGATTCCAGTTTCATGGCAGGCTCGCCTTCATATGTGCGCTCATAACACAAACCCAAAACCGCAGCTACGGCGTCTAAAACCCTCCCACAACTTGTTGTCCTAATTATGCCATGCCCCTTTTCTAGCTGTTGAAGGACAACTCGGGCTTCGGTTTCACCGTGGGGGAAATAGGGCTTAGTTTGCGTAAGCCAGTCCTTCACATCCATCTTTTTGTGAAGGATCCCCGCTGCCATCCTTAGCGGATAAAGAGTCGCCAAGTCCCCGCCGACCATGGGTTGCTCTTCAAGGTGGGCAACGCGTTTCATTTCTGGAGGGTTGCGTGAAGCAAAAATTATTTCTCCGCCCCAAGCCTCGCCGTTGATTCCATAACCGTAGCCGTCGCAACACACGCCCACCAGTTCGTCAACGCCGTGCTCAGCCATCAAAGCAGCAACATGGGCGAAATGGTGCTGGACTTGGACAAACTGCCAACCGTTTTGAGCCGCCAATTCTTGGGCAAGCCTTGTTGTGGTAAATTTTGGATGTAAATCGCATGCAACAACCTCAACTTTGCTGTTGGTTAGGCGGGCTAGGTGTTCGGCGGCGTTTTTGAGAAACTCGCGGGTTTCCACGTTTTCAACATCGCCAATATGCTGAGAAATAAAAGCCTTATTACCGTTCAAAATGCACGCCGTATTGTTTAGCTCGCCGCCCAAAGCCAAAACACATTTTTCGGCTTTCTCCAGAAGCATGACTGGAGCTGGAGCATAACCCCGTGAACGTCTAATGAAAACTTGTTTTTCGCCGTGAACCCGCACTACCGAGTCGTCGCAACGGTGGGCAATCCTCCTATTATGGAACAGAAAATAGTCAACAATCTCGCCTAGCATTTTTAGGGCTTCATCGTCGTCTTTAACTATGGGCTGGTTGGGCGGGTTTGCGCTGGTCATAACAAAGGCTGGATCTTCAACCTCGTCGAAAAACATGTAATGCATTCCAGTGTAGGGGAGCATAACGCCAACATTATGTAAGCCCGGAGCCACAAGCTCCGACAAATAATAGTCTGCGCTCTTTTTCAACAAAACTATTGGACGCATTGGAGAGGTTAAAAGCTCAACCTCCTTAGGGCTGACTTCGGCGAAGGACTTCACGGCTTCCAAGCCTCGCGCCATGATGGCGAAAGGCTTCTGTCGCCTATGCTTAGCCCTTCTAAGCCTTGCCAAAGGCTTGTCCTTCAACGTGGATGCTGCAACGTGAAAACCTCCATAACCCTTAACAGCCACAATAAAACCCTCAGAAACCAGTCTGCCAGCCTCCCGTATGGGGTCTCTGCACGAAAACACTTCGCCATCACTGGTTGTCAGATAGGCTTTGGGGCCACACTTTGGACACGCCACCGTCTGGGCGTGAAAACGCCTATTTGAAGGATCATTGTACTCGCTTTGGCAGAAACTGCACATGGGAAAATCTCGCATAGTCGTGTTTTCCCTATCATATGGGAGGCGTTCAATAACCGTAAAGCGGGGGCCACAATCCGTGCATGTGATGAAAAAGTAATAGTGTCTCGGATTGGTTTTGTCTCTAAGCTCTTTTAGACATTCGCTGCATATAGCCACATCTGGTGGAATAACAGAGCCGGAAAGTTCAGCCTCTTCAGAGCTTCTAACAATCCTAAAGTCTTTGTGTTGGTGTTCTCCTCCAAGCCTAATTGTTATTATTTCATGGATCTGCGCTAAAGGCGGCTTCTCATTTTTTAAGGCTTTTAAGAAACTTTTTATGGCGTTTTCTTCGCCTTCCAGAAGAATTTCCACGCCAGCGTCGCCCATGTTGCGAACATAACCCTTCAAACCGTTTTTCACGGCTATACGGTAAATGAAAGGGCGGAAACCAACACCTTGAATAATGCCGGTAACCCTGACTTTTACCCGCAACAGCGCCATCTCTCAGTTGAGCTTTAAACATTAACGGATTCGTGGATTTTAAGGTTCACCTTCTGAATCTTTCCATAGATAATTGAAATAGTGTTTGGCAAGTTCAGCCAGTCCGGGATGGTCAGACCATATGGCGGTTACCTCGCCCTTCTCGTCGCTGAAAAGCAGCAGCACTTCGCCACTGTCGGATATGGCGCCGCCGCCAAACATTTTATCCCTAAACCTTACCTTACCCATCTTTGAAAAAGCCTTGTAGACATTTTCGCTTAGACCTTTTGAAACCATAAAACGAACATGCACTTTTTCGCCAACAGAGGAGTGAAAAAGCGGATAAAAATCCATGAGGAGATCCTCCTTGACAGACGGAAGTGCTATAAGCATTTCATTCCGACAGTTTTTAAACATTTCCTTAAACTTTGAAACTATGTTGGGCAAACCTCTCAGAATCCAAATGTCATACTTCTCCTTGGATTTAATCTTTTCATATAAAGGCGACAACTCGTCAGCCATAGCCTTTTCAATCTGCAGCCACTCGTTTTCAAAGGAAGCTTTTGCTACTTTCAAGGCTATTTCGGGGGATTTAGGTATGTATCTGCTTGGCCTTTTCCTAGAAACTTCTATCCAGCCCTTCTCCTCCAAACTGTTTAGAACCTGGTAAACCTTTGAAAAGGGTATCTGCGCTCCATAGCTTATCTGCTTGGCCGTTAAAGCGCCCTTCTCTAGAAGAATTATGTAAGCGTTTACTTCATAATCCGTCAGTCCAACCTTTTTCAGAAGAGTCTTTATTTTTTCGCTCATAGGAAACAATAACACTTTTCACCGTATTAAAGTTATGGAAATTTAAATATAGCCACAAGCGTTATAGCCAAAACTTAACCTCCGCGAAACTGGGATGGAAATGGTTGAAAAACAAGAAATGGCCAAGTTTGAAGCCTACTCCACAAGCGTCTGTCCAGAATGCTTAAACAGAATCCCCATGAGGATATATGAGGAGAACGGCGTTATTTACCTTGAGAAAACATGCCCAGAGCACGGAAAGTTTGAAGATGTTTATTGGGGGGACGCTGAACTTTTCAAATGGTTTTACAGAGGCTGGTACAACGCAAAATACGGTGGAAACGGGCTAGAGAATCCCCACACAAAACCTGTTAAAGGCTGCCCCTACGACTGCGGATTGTGCACGCAACATAAGTCCCACACGGTTCTGGGCATAATAGACGTCACAAATAGGTGTAATATGGCTTGTCCGGTATGTTTCGCCTATGCAGGAGCAGTGAACTACGTTTACGAGCCAAGCTATGAGCAAATCGTGGACATGATTAAGCTTCTTAGAAGCAACAAGCCTTGGGCCTGTAATGCGCTTCAGTTTAGCGGTGGCGAACCAACCATAAGAAACGACTTGCCAGCCCTTATTGCAGAAGCGAAAAAGGCTGGAATCACCCACGTGGAGGTCAACACCAACGGCCTGCGCCTCGCAGAAGACATAGAATACTTCAAAAAGCTCACAGACGCTGGCGTAAGCACGCTGTATCTCCAATTCGACGGCTTAAGAGAGGAAATCTACAAAAAAACGAGGGGAAGAACAGACCTCGTTCAAATAAAACAGAAAGTTGTGGAAAACGCGAGAAAAGTTGGCTTAGACTCCATAGTCCTAGTGGTTACGTTAGCCAGGGGTGTCAACGACAAAGATTTGGGAGACATAATCCATTACGCCGTCGCAAACCATGACGTTGTCAGATGCGTAAACATTCAACCTATATCCATGGCGGGAAGAGCCCGCAAAGACGAAATGCGAAAAATGCGCATAACAGTCTCGGACGCCATAAAACTGATAGAGGAACAGACAGATGGAAAAATCACCCGGTGGGACTGGCGCCCAGTCAACTGGCCTGTACCAGTTTCTAAAGGAATGGAAGTCATTAAAAACCGTGTTTATCCAGAATTTACGATGCATCCCATGTGTGGAGCTGCAACTTTCATAGTTGTCGAGGAAGATGGCACATACAAGCCTATAACCCAATACGTGGACGTGGACAAGTTTGCCGAAATCTTCTGGAACATTTACTACACTGGCGTGAAAGGCCAAAAAACATTGGCGAAAATGAAAATGTTGGAGTTTCTGCCAATGGTGAAATCGCCACTGGTTAGAGGTTTGCTCAAGGACGTTATAACTAAGGGAAGCTACGAGGCGCTTGGAAGATTCATGCGGAAAATTGTCATGATAGGCATAATGCACTTTATGGACGTGTGGAACTTCGACTTGGACCGTGTTCAAAAATGCGTAATCCACTATGCAGCTCCAGACGGAAAAATAAGACCTTTCTGCACCTACAACAGCTTTCACAGAAGCGCTGTGGAGAAACAGTTCGCCGTATCCATCGAAGAATGGACCGCCAAAACAGGAAAACGTCTAAACGAGCCAGTTTAAATCCTATAAAAATGGGGGTTGCTAGGGTTTAGAAGCCATCTTTTTAAGCTCTTCTTCCCTGAGGACTCTGCGGAGAACCTTACCAACAGCACTTAAAGGCAACTCTTTTCTGATTTCAAGCTCCCTAATCGCCTTGTATGGCGCAACCTTCTCGTTGACAAACTTCATAAGCTCTTCTTCCGTTACAGTAGCGCCTTCCTTCAGCACCACGAAGGCTTTTGGAATTTCACCCGCAACTGGATCTGGTTTACCAATAACACCGCAAAGCTTCACGGCTGGATGCTCGTACAGAACATCTTCAAGTTCCCTTGGGTAGACGCTGTAGCCCTTGTACTTTATTAGGTCTTTCTTGCGGTCTGTTATGTAAAAGTAGCCATCCTCATCCATTTTTCCAACGTCGCCCGTGTAAAGCCAACCATCCCTCAAAACAGCAGATGTTTCTTCAGGCATTTTCCAATAGCCCTTCATCACTTGCGGACCCCTAACAATCAGTTCGCCAACTTCGCCAGGGGGAAGCTCCTTTTCGCCCGTCTCAATGTCAACTATCTTTGCGTCTGTGTCCGGCCACGGTATTCCTATGGAGCCAATTTTTACAGTTTTCATTGTTCTGTCAAGTGGGTTGGCGTGGGTGACTGGTGAAGATTCTGTGAGGCCGTACCCCTCAACCAAAACGCCGCCAGTAACTTCCATAAACTTTTTTTGAACATCCGGCGGGAGAGGCGCAGCGCCGGATATGCAGAACCTCACCGATGTTAAGTCGTACTTTTTGAGGTCTGAATGCGCCAAGAGCATGGCGTACATGGTTGGTGCACCGCAGAACACTGTTACCCTATATTTGTGGATGGCTTGTAAAACGGCTACTGGATCGAAGCGCGGAAGCAAAACCATCGTTCCAGCAAAGAGTATAGGGGCGTTCATGCTTGTGGTCATACCATAAATGTGGAAAAGTGGAAGCACAGTTAAGACAACCTCTTCGCCCTCGCTGGGTTGCAGCCACTCCTTGCACATTACAGCATTTGAAACAAGGTTCATGTGGGTTAGCATAGCTCCTTTAGAAATTCCGGTTGTTCCACCCGTGTATTGTAGGGCAGCTAAATCTTCTTTCGGGTTTATCTCAATCTTTGGCGGGTTAGCTCCATACCTTGCAACTAGCTCCCGGAAAAAGTAGACATTTGCCCCACGCTCTACATGGCGTGAGGGAATCTTCCCAAGCAAAGACCCGAGAAAAGCCTTGAAAGAAGGCATGTAATCCCTTAAACTTCCAACGATAACGTTTCGAAGCTTTGTTCTCTCCCAAACCTTCTCAACGATGGGGTAGAGCAGATCAAGCAAAACTATGGTTTCAGCTTCCGAATCGTTTAGTTGATGCTCAACCTCCCGCTCCTTGTAAAGGGGGCTCATAGCGGTGACAACAGCACCCGCCTTTAACGCACCATAATATGAAATCACAAACAAAGGGGTGTTCGGCAGGAATAACGCGACTCTATCTCCCTTTTTAACTCCAAGGTCAGCCAAGGCTGCTGCAAACCTGTCTGTGAGAACATCCAACTCCTTGTAAGTCATTTTTCCATCGAAATAGATTAGAGCCGTTTTATCCGGATACTTCTGGGCGGAAATTCTCAAAAACTCGTAGAGAGGTACCTCAGGATAGTCTATGTGTCTTCTAACACCGGGAGGATAAAACTTGTACCATGGTTTTTCTTCGAGCTTCTCTTCTTCCTTTTTGGCTTTCTTTCTCCTTTTAGCTGGCATAACAAAAACCTGCCCTAGTGAGCTACTCCACGACTAAAGTCGGGAGCTTCCAGCGTTTAGAGTAGGCTTTGCGCCTATCTCCTCATCTGCTGGTTCGGGGGGCTCACATCTCCCCCATCCCATGCCTCTCTTTAAGGCATGGGCTATATTTATGCAGGCGTTCAGGTCTCTATTGTAGATTAGCCCGCATTTCGGGCATCTGAACTGCAAGGGAACATCCCAAGCAATTCTTCAACACACGACTATTTAAACCTAGCCCATTCATCCCAGAGCTTTAGCTCTGGGTTTTCTGGGCACCCCTTTTTATAATACTTTCCATAAATGGAATTAGGCGTTAGCTCGCCTTTGTCTATTCCGGCCTTGTAAACTCGTAAGTTGGGTTTCCTTCCTGGGTGATCTTTGCTATAAGTTTGGCTTTCATACCCACCTTGATTTCTGAAAGTTTGAAACCAGTCAACCATGCAAGCACCCGAACACCCTCTTTTAGTCTGCCAATAGCCACGGTGTAGGGTTTTTCATGTTGAAAGCTTGCTGGTCTAACAACAACATGTGTGAAAGTTTCAATTGTTGCCTCATTGCCCAGTTCAACCCACTCCATGTTGGAAGTCAGACACTGCGAGCAGTCAGCAACTGGTGGAAAATAGAGACGCCCACAACCTTTACATTTAGTGGCAAGTATCTTCCCCTGTTTGAGCCCCTCCCAGAAAGGCAAAGTTTTGTTTATGGGTATTTCCTGCACGACTTTTATTTCCCTAGATTTTATTGACGGCATAGCCGCCATACAATCACCTCTTCAAGATTATGACATAACAATAGTGGCCTGTTCCGCCAACGTTATGGGCTAATGCTACATAATTTTTCATTGGTGCCTGCCGCTCCTTTTCAACAGCTTCTTCTCTTAACTGTTTTGTCAACTCGTATATCATGGAACAGCCCGTCGCGCCTATGGGGTGGCCTTTAGCTTTTAACCCGCCGTCAACATTTATGGGGATTTTTCCACCTATCTCGGTTTGTCCCTCGCGGATCAGCTTGGCACCCTCGCCTTTCTCGCAGAATCCAAGATCTTCATACGCCATTATCTCGGCAATAGTGAAACAGTCGTGGACAACTGCCAAGTCAAGCTGGTCCGGCGTAACCCCGGCCATCTTATAAGCCATTTGAGACGCTGAAACCGTTGCCTCCAGACCCACATAATCCAGCCTTTTGCTCATGTTAGCCGTCCCAGAGGCATAGCCCACCCCGGCAACCCATACGGGGGTGTCAATTTTAAGTTCCCTCACCTTATCTTCTGAAGCAAGAATGATTGAGGCTGCACCGTCAGATACTGGACAGCAATCAAAAAGCTTCAGGGGCCAAGCGATAACCATTGAAGACAAAACATCTTCAACATTTATCCTATTCTGAAGGTGGGCTATCGGGTTCATTGAAGCATACTTGTGATTTTTAACTGCAACTAAGGCCAAATCCTCCTCTGTTGTTCCAAACCTTGCCATGTGGGCTGTTGCGTATAAGGCGTAATAAGCCGGAAAAGTCAAGCCGAAATTGTGAAACTCCCACAAATAGTAGCCAGCCCTTCCAATCCACTCCATCATGGTGGGCGTGTCAATTTCCCTCATCTTTTCAACACCTAAGGCTAAAGCGATCTCCACATGTCCGCTTGCCACAGCCCAATAAGCTGTTGTAAAAGCTGCACTTCCACTGGCACACGCAGCCTCACAACGCACAAGCCCCGCGCCTGTTAAACCACAATACTCGGCTGAAACCACAGCGGGGAGGAGCTCCTCACACCACGCTCCTGCCCCAGCGGAACCTACAGCCACAAACTCTATGTCTTTTGGAGAGATCCCAGCATCCTCAATGGAGGGTTTAAAAGCTTCGAAGGCTAGCTCCGCCACATTCACATCATTTCTAACACCAAACTTTGAACACCCAACACCGATAACCGCTACTTTTCTCAATTCCACACACGTCCCAATCGTGATTGATTAAAGATTGAAGGCTTCACTTGCCTTTGAATTCAGCTTTCCGTTTTGACATGAAGGCTTCTACGCCTTCTTTCAGATCATTTGTGGAGAAAATCAAGGCTGTTAGACCGGCTTCCAAGCGTAGCCCGGCTTCCAATGGAACTTGTGTTCCAAAGTTTAAAGCTTGCTTGGCATATTTCAGAGCTATTGGCGGGCCTTCGCTTAATTTTTTAGCCAGCCCTCTAACTTCGTCTTTGAGCTTCTCATAATGCACAACCTTGTGGACCAAGCCCACCTTAAGCGCTTCTTCAGCCTTAAGCCTAACTCCAAGCATGATCATCTCCTTAGCCTTTGCCAGCCCAACAATTCTCGTAAGCCTTTGGGTTCCGCCCCACCCGGGCATTAGGCCAAGGGTTATTTCTGGAAACCCAAGCTCAGCGTGTTCCGCAGCGATCCTAAAATCGCAGGCTAATGCAAGCTCTAGTCCGCCTCCAAGGGCGAAGCCGTTTATAGCTGCTATAACCGGCTTTGACATCTCTTCTATTTTGCCAAAAACCTTTTGGCCCAGCCTAGAAAATTCTTCGGCTTTAACCGGTGTAGCCTTCGGGAACATGGTGACGTCTGCGCCAGCACTGAAAGCTCTGTCGCCTTCGCCGGTTATAACCACGCACCTTATGGATTGATCTTTTTCAGCGGTGTCCAAGGCGTCTGCAAGCTCTTCCATCAAAACATCGTTGAAGGCGTTCAGCCTATGTGGCCTGTTTAAGATTATCCACAAAACGTTTTCTTCCCTTTCCATTTTTAGGGTTTCATATACTTTACTCATAACGTTTTCACCCGAACCATGTTTTCTAATCAAGCCTATATTACTCTTGGGACACTTTCAGAACTTTCTGAGAAGGTACTTAAGCACTGTAAGCTTTTGAATTTCGCTTGTACCCTCATAGATTTCCGTTATTTTCGCGTCCCTGTGGTATCTTTCAACGCGGTAGTCGCTTAAATAGCCATATCCGCCCAACGTTTGGATGGCGAAGTCTGTGGTCTCCATTGCCACGCGGCTTGCAAACTGTTTAGCCATGGCAGTCGCCATAGGATCCATCTTTCCAACGTCTACGAGCCAAGCAGCCTTGTAAGTTAAAAGCCTAGCAGCCTCTATTTTTGTTGCCAAGTCAGCCAAAGTGCAGCCTATAGCCTCATGTTGTATTATTGGCTGCCCGAAGGCTTCCCGCTGCTTTGCATATTTGAAGGCTATCTCCCAAGCGCCTTGAGCCATGCCAACGGCTTGGGCAGCCACTCCAACCCTTGTCTTGTCAAAAAACTCCATAGAGTGGTAGAAGCCCCTGTTAAGCTCGCCTACAATGTGCCAGTCGGTGACTTTAACGTTGTCGAACCGCACTTCGCCCGTCAAGGAGCAGCGGATTCCCATTTTATTGTGGATTTTTGTCACTTCAAGACCCGGGGTGCCCTTGTCCACAACGAAGAGGGTTTCGCCCCTATAGGTGGGTCGGACCTTTGTGTCTGTTTGCGTCAAAACAATTATGAAGTCGGCTATGGGAGCGTTTGTTATAAGAGTTTTCGTGCCATTTATCCACCACTCATTCCCATATTTTGTGGCTGTTGTCTCCACGCGGGTTATGTCACTTCCACTTATATTTGGCTCCGTGAAGGCTGCAGCGGAAATATAATCTCCCCTACATATGGGCGGCAAATACTTCTCCTTCTGTTCCCTACTACCGTAAGAGAGAATAAGCTCGCTTCCAAAGTTTCCGCTTGAAATCGCCACGCCCAGAGAAGAATCAGCCCTACACATTTCCTCTATCACGATACATGTTTCAAGAAGCCCATAGCCTTGCCCGCCATACTCCGGCGGAAAAAACATGCTTGTAAACCCAAGCTTTGCAGCTTTTCGATAAAGCTCTAACGGGAACTCTTCTTTACGATCCAGTTCCAAGGCAAGTTCTGGTTTAAACTCTTTTTCACAAAAATCTCTCACAGCATTCTTAATTTCAATCTGTTCCTCACTCATTTCAAACTTCATCTAATAAAACCCCCTCCCAGTTTTCTTGCCGAGCCAACCTCTGCTAACGTAATCCTCCAACAACGGACACGGCTTATAAAGCTCCATACCGTATTTTGCATGAAGCGCTTTCAACTTGTTAACAACCACGTCTATTCCGGCTCTATCTGCATATTCGCATGGGCCTGAAGGCCAACCTGCGCCAAGCTTCATTCCAGTGTCTATGTCAGGGGGGCTTGCTGCATCCTCATGTATAAGCCACGCAGCCTCGTTTACAGCGACAGCCCATGACCTTTCAACGTTGTATTCATCCATCAGGTTGAAGGGTATCCTTGGTCTTCCCTTAGTCCAGTCGTAGAAGCCTACTCCGGATTTTTGTCCAAGCTTCCCAGCCTTTACCAGTGGTTCAATTACTTCTGTGCATGGTTTTAGGCGTTCGCCATAAGCCTTGTAAAGGATTGCGCCAACTTCGTAGGCTATGTCCAGTCCGACGAAATCGGCAAGTTCAAACCATCCCATTGGAAAGCCGCCGCCATATTTCACTGAGGCATCTATTCCCTCCTTTGTCGCCTCTCCACGATGATAAGCCCAGAAAGCTTCGTTGAAAACTGCGCCTAAAACTCTGTTGACTATAAAGCCCCGCACATCTTTCCTCACAACAATGGGAGTTTTTCCAAGCCTTTTAGCCAGTTCCACAAGAATGTTAACTGTTTCCTGACTGGTTTTTTCGCCTTTAACCACTTCCACCAGCGCCATCAACTGCGGTGGGTTGAAAAAGTGCATTCCAGCCACTTTATCTGGTCTTTTGGTGGCATTTCCCATTTCAGTTATGCTCAAAGTTGAGGTATTAGAAGCCAAGATCGCGTGGGGTGGCGCTACGCTGTCGATTTTAGCGAAAACCCTCTTTTTCAATTCAAGATTTTCCGGCACAGCTTCGATGGCTACGTCTATATCTCTTGCTGCTTCTTCGTGGCTTGTGGTTGTCTTTATCCTTGCAAGCGCAGCATCCGCGTCTTCTTGTCTTATGCGTCTTTTCTCCACAAACTTGCCCAAACTCCACTTTATTTTCTCCAAAGCTTTTTGAAGGAGGTCGTCGCTTATGTCCACCATTGTCACTTCAAAGCCGCTCATTGCCAAAAGCTGTGTTATGCCGTGCCCCATTGCACCAGAACCAATAACAGCCGCTTTTCTCAATTTCTCAGCCAAACAAATATTCCTCCAGAATTGGATTATGGCTTTTCAAAATGGTATAAAACTTTCCAGAAAAACAAGTTTCACAAAAACTGGGAAAGAAGGACAATGTTTTGGAGAAGAAATATTGTGCAGTTAACCATATCCCTAAGTATGCATATACCGCGGAGTCTTGTTTTGGCGGCTTTTCTGTAAAGCTTGAATGTCTCAGTTTTCGGCTACAGCGCTTTTTGGGCTTTTACCTCGTTGATCTTGTTTTTTAGGGCTGGAACTATTTTAAAGAGGTCTTCTACTACACCGTAGTCTGAAAAGCTAAATATCGGAGCCTTTGGATCCTTGTTAACCGCTATTATTAAGTCTGAGTTTTTCATTCCGAGAATGTGTTGAAACGCTCCACTGATTCCAAGCGCCAAGTAGAGTTTCGGTTTAACCGTTTTACCAGAAGAGCCTACCTGCCTATCACTTGGAAGCCAACCCTTATCCACGACGGGGCGGGAACAGGCCAAAACCCCGCCCAAGGCCTTTGCCAGCTCTTCCACCATTGGTATGTTGCTTGGGTCTTTTATGCCTCTTCCAACGCTGACCAGAACGTCAGCGGCTGTTATGTCAACACCTCCCGGCGGCGGTAAAACATATTCCAAGAAACGTTTGCCTGTTATTTCCTCGGTTAAAGGCGATGGAATTTCTTCCACTTGTCCGTTGATTGGAACTGGCGGTTTTTGAGCTTGGAAGGCTGCTTGGCGTACAGTCACCATGTAGCGTTCAGACTTGCGAAGAACAGCCTTTGCGTTGACTTTTCCACCATACATTTGTCTAGTCACGGTGAAAACGTCGCCTTCAAAACCAAAGTCTATGCAGTCGGTGGCAAGTGGAATGTTTAGGGCGGCTGCCAACCTTGGGGCAAGCTCAACTCCATAAGATGTATGCCCAATAATCGTTAGAACTGGTTTACGCTCCGTTATTAAATGTGTAAGAACCCTTTGGTAGGCGTCAGAGTTAAAGTGTTCAAGCTTGTCATCCTCTACAAGTAAAACTTTTGGCGAGTGCTCCGCCAACGTCTTCGCATGTCCCCTAACATTCTTACCAAGCAAGACAGTCGTCAAACCAGCGCCTAATTTTTCAGCTATTTCTCTGGCTTTGGTCAACATTTCAAAGGTTATATCCCTAAATTGTCCTTGCCTATGCTCAGCTAACACAAATATCTCAGTCACGCTATATCAACCCCCTAGACTTTAGAATCTCCACAATTTTGGAGGCTACTTCTTCTGGGCTTCCCTTTAGAAACTCAGCCTGTTTCTCCACGGGTGGAACATATAGTTTCTCGATTGCAAGCCATGATCCTGCCTCGCCAACCTCGTTTTCGCTTAAGCCTACGTCCGCCAGCCCCATGACCTTTATCTCTTTCTGCATAGCTCTGCGAATCCCCATAATCGAAACGTAACGAGGCTCATTTATTCCCGTCTGAACTGTGAAAAGCGCTGGAAGTTTAATCTCCAACCGCTCCTCCAAACCGCCTTCTAGTTCACGGTTGATGACAGCCCTGCCTTCAGCAAACTCGATCTTTTTAACCATCGTTGCATGTGGAATCTTGAGCAACTCCGCTAAGACTGGGCCTACAACGGCGCTTCCATCATCGCTTGCCTGTACACCCGTCAGAATCAGGTCGAAATGCATGTTTTTAATAACGCTGTAGAGGATTTTTGCTGTAACATATGCGTCTGAACCCTCAAACTTCGGGTCTGTCAATCGGATGGCCTTATCTGCACCGCGTGCCAAACATTTACGCAGCGTGCTGTCGGAGTCTTCCGGACCAACAGTTATGGCGGTCACGGTTCCACCGAACTTTTCCTTGATGCGCACCGCCTCTTCTAAAGCGTAATCGTCCCACTCGTTTATGTCAAAGACAAGCCCAGCTTTTTCTATGCCCTTACCAGTCGCGTCTATTTTTAACTCTGCCTCAGCTGTTTCTGGAACATGTTTAACACAAACGATAATGTCCAAATATGCTCTCTCCCTTACCTTTTGGAAAAATAGTTCGCCATTTGTTTTAATATAATCTTTACTAGCCGGAAACAAGAATTTGCATCATCGGTTGTTTTAACTAAAAACAATAAGGCTAAAATCTAGCATGGAATCATCGAGTGGTCAGCTATTCACGCTTGAGTTGATTTTCCAGAACCTCTTCAGCTTTTTTGACGGCTTCTTGTAGCTTTTCCCTTAATGGTCCTCCGCCTTGAGCGAAGTTTCGTCTTCCTCCTCCACCGCCACCTATTATTTTTGAGGCTTCTTTTGCTATTTCGTTGGCGTCCACGCCTTTTTCAACAGCCTTTTGTCCAGCCATAACAATTATCCTTGCGGTTTTTTCGTCCGCTCCGTAGAAAATGGTGACGGCAAAGTCGTCCTTTTTCGTTATTTCGTTTGCTGTTTGTACCATGCGGTTAACGTCAACCTCCTCTCCAAAATCGCGTAAAATAAGCTTGATACCGCTGACTTCGCGAATGGTGGCTGTTTCGGTTTTTGCGCCCATGCTGAGGCTTTCTAGTCTAGCTATTTCTTTGATCAGCCTTCTTCTTTCAGCATTTGCCTCTTTCAAGTCTCTGACCATCTTCTCGGCTGTTTTGTCCAGCTTTTCCAACGGCGAGTTTAAAATTTCCGAAACCCGCCAGAGAAGTCCCTCAACTCGCTGCACAGCTTTCAAGGCTTGTATTCCCACAGAGTATTCGAGGCGCTCGACGCCGTCCTGAATTCTTTCAGAATGAATTATTTTGATGAAACCTATTTCCCCAGTGTTTCGCACATGTGTTCCAGCACATGCTTCCACTTCCCAATCTCCAATCTTGACTACGCGAATTTCTTTTCCGGGGACAGCACCGCCCTGGTAAAGCCTGAACCCGTAGAGGTTTTCAGCTTCTGTTCGCGGCATCCATGAAATTTCAACTGGAATATTGCGGAAGACGGCTTCGTTGGCTAGAAGCTCTATCTTTTGCACTTCTTCCCGTGTGAGGTGGCGATAATGGGAAATGTCCAGTCTGGAGCTTTCAACGCCTTTTTGGGTGCCGAATTGCCAAACATGTTGTCCAAGAACACGCCGCGCAGCAGCGTTAACAATGTGGGTTGCGGTGTGGCTTTTCATCAAAGCATATCGCCTATCCCAGTCTATGAAACCTTTTATTAAGCTTCCAGCTTTTGGAAGATTTTCGCCCTTTACTTCGTGGACAATCACTTTGCCTACTTTTTGCACGTTAACAACCTCAACCTTTCCCCCATCAAACATTAAAAAGCCTGTGTCAGCTGGCTGACCCCCACCCTCCGGATAGAAGCATGTTTTGTCAAGAACTACATATTTGTCCTTGAAGGTTTTGAGAACTTTCGCCTCGAAGCTTGTCATATACTGGTCCTTGTAGTAGAGTTCCTCCGTTGCTGGCAGACCGGCCACCTCGTCTTCAGTCCATTTTTCATGTTCAACCTCCTCTGTGGCTTTCCGTGTTTGCATGTGTCTTTCGGCAACTAGACTGTAGAAGTTTTCCGGAACCTCAACAGCCAAGCCCTCAGCTTCCACCATTTCCTTGACAATTTCCGGTGGGAGACCATGCGAGTCATAAAGTTCTGTTAGGGTTTCAACTGGGATCTTTTTAAAGCCTCTAGACTTCAACTCCTCGGTTATGCGTTTTACAAGGCTGCCTCCTCTAGAAATGGTTTCCTTAAATTTCTCCTCCTCTGCATGGAGCATTTCCATTATTTCGTCCCGCATCTCTTTGAGGTGGGGATAGTCTTGGGACCAGTAACGGATTTGCATGTCAAAAATGTCGTAGAGCCTATCCGTAATGCCCAACAGCCTCAATAACCGATAAATTCTCCTAAACAAAAGCCTGGCCAAATACCCCTCTTGAATGTTTGATGGAACAACCCCCTCGGCGAGAATGAAGCTCAAACATTTTGTGTGGTCTGCGACGGCAAAAGCGTTTTCTATGGGCGACAAAATTTTATCAAGCATTTCAGCCTCAACTTCTAAGATTTTGGCTATTTTCCTCCTAGCCTCCATTAAACTGGCAGCCTTTTCCAAACTCACAAGAGCTGAAGTCTTTGCAACCTTTGCCAGCAAATTTGTGTCCAAGTTTGTTATTCCAGCCATTTCAAAGATTCTATCTAGAACCTCGCCGTAAATCGTGTGGAAGGCGCTTGGAGCTCCTTGTGAAAGCCAAGCGTAACGTTCTATACCATAACCCGTGTCAACTGTTCTTATCGGCAGTTTGATGAATTGATTGCCGACAACCTTGTACTGCATGAAAACAAGCGTTGCAGCCTCTAAGCCCCTAACTACACATTCAAGGCATGGTCCAGCATTTCCGCCGCCAGACCATACCTCCTCTTTGTAGGTTATCTCCTCCGGTTTTATGCCAAGCTCCTCTGTGGCGAAAATGTGATGGTACCTAACCGTCTGGTCTTTCCAGTAAACTTCTTTGTCCGGATAGTTGAACGCATGGTGTCCGCCCATTTCAAAAATGGTCAAATATTTGCCAAAAGTTGGACCAGTATTTGTTATGTCAACCAAGCGGATACATGGCTGAACAATGACCAAGGGGTTTGCCGGAGGCGGTGCGATTCCCTCGGTTACATATGGTTGAAAGTCTATTATGCTGGCATGCGTCAGGTAAATGTCGTCTCTCCATCTTGCGACAACTGGGTATGGCTTAATACGCGTATGACCATGCTTCTCGAAGAAAGATAGGAAAGCCTCTCGCATTTCACGCAAGGTAAAGCTTCTCTTTGTTGGAGGGTTGCCAATGAAAGTATAGGTTGCACACCCCTCAGCCCTAGCTTCACCACATGTTTCTTGTTCAGGATTTAACGTCCAAAAGAATGTTTTACATCTTGGACATAGTTTTCTAACGTAGCCATGTTCCTTAAAAAATGGAAGCGCATATTCCTCGGCTGGAAACTTTTCCAACGCTTTTAACACTCCTAGACGATGACCGCATTATGGTTATGGCGTTGCTTCAATGATAGATGAGTTTCCAACATTTAAACCATTTCTACTATCCAAGCTTAAGTCCTATAAGAAAGCCTACCACAAAGCTTGCAGCGAAAGGCAGCAAAGCTATGGTGTGGATAAGCCAAGAAAAAGCGCTTCCAATGGTTCCTAAAAGTTCGCTTATAAAATTGAAAAGTGCTTCGTAGTTTAAGCTTAAAACTCCTTTAATATGTAGATATACCAGGAAAGCCACAAACAGGCCTAGCAGGAAAAGTAGGAGTTTACTTAATTTTTTAATGGCGAACCCTATTATGAAACCAACGATACTACCTAAACCAAGCTCATAGACTATTGGTGGCAAAATGTCACTCATTTGCCGAGTTCTCCGAATATCAAGCAACTTGGCAGTCTTTAAAATTTATTGGCCTTTAGCCCACAAATTTATTGGCGTAACGAAATGCGGGGTGAAGAAGCTGGACATAATTGAGATTTACTTGCTAAACCTTGCCTTAACCATAGGCATGTTTATTGTCTTAACTTTTAGGGCGTGGATTGAGCTAAAACATTATAAAATGTTGTGGAAAGAGCTGGAGTGGAGGCAAACCTATCAAGCTGTTGGACGAATACTCAAGGCTGAAAAGGACTTGTTCTGCAAGGTTGAAGGTGGCGACGAGCTTTACAGACTTTTATCGAAACATTCAGGTGAAAGAAGATGAAAAACATGATGTATTTAGGGAAAATGCCACCCTTCAATTAGCTTAACTTCCGAGACCCTTCGTTTCTCCATTCCATAACGCCCAAGAGGTTTCGTGAGGTGCCTCTGTGACCGAGGCGAAGTAATATACAATCCCTTCTCTAAATTACGTTTAACGCGAACAGCGATTTTGACGAGGTCTGGAAAACGCAGACCACATTTTTCGCATCGAAAGCCTTTATTTCTACCCATAGACTTTAAACGCTTTTTACACTGCGGACAAAGAGGGTTACGGTAGACTAGTTTGGGCGCAAGCCTCAATACACGCAGTTTTTCAAGATTAATAGTTATTGGATGGTTTTGAGTGGGAGGGCGAACCCCACCATAAACTTCTACACAATCGCCGACGACCAGTTTACTCGCCGCCTTTCTCAAAATGCCGGTGGGTGCATAAGCTGCACAGTCAACACGGGCGCTACCATCCTCGATTGCAAAAATAACATGTCTCCTTGGAACTATTCTTGGATTTACAGCCACAATACCTCTAGCGATCACGGGATGGTAAGGCTTTATCTGGCTTAGCTGTTCAACCTTTTTCAGGTGGGCATCCGTACCATGGTTTGTGCGAAAAATAACCCAACGCTCCACAGGTTCAAGGGGCTTAACCATTTCAAATGCTTTCTTAACGATTTCAGGAGTTTCGCCTCTTACACCGAAAAGAATCGGGTCTGGACCCCGTGGCGTTATTAGGATTCTCCCTGTTTCTGGGTCAACGTTGTTAAAAGTGTATGGCGCCGTGGCCCGATCCATTTCGATTATTGATTTTTCATCCACTTTTCTTTTGGTACCCCAGTTTTCCGGAATGCGGTAGGCGATTATTTCAAAGGTGTGGTCGCCTTTCAGTGTTTCGCCAACAGCTGCCAAACCACCTATAATGCCGCGTCCGCTTTTGAAGCCTAAAGCTTCAGCTTTAAACCGTTTCAAAAGTTTAAGGGCAGTTTTCATACTAACAATTCCGGTGATGGCGTTCTTGGCGAATGCTCGGATTTCTTTTGGCACCTTGGCTCTGGAAAGGAAGACAATGCCAGGGTCTGTGCCTTCATATATTAAATCAGAATTTTCTTCCACAGTCTCTATGACTGTCTCTTTGATTTCATCCATAATGTTTTCGTCACATTTTATTCTTAGGCACAGTGCTCCGTTTCCCCGGGTTTTCCATGGAACATTTGGGTTTAGCCTAACAAGGTTAGGGTAGTCCGTGAATTTGGCTCCAAGCTTTTCCAGTTTTTCCACTAAAAGAGCCGCAATATAGGTTGTGCACCCCCCTCGCGGAGAATCAGTGTCATCAAAGCCTATGTGCATGTACTTTAAAGCCATTTGCCACAGCCTAGGAACATTAACTTTCTTAAGGGATAAAAATGCGCTGTTCTAAGGGAAAACTGCTGGTTCTGGAGATAAAAATGGGAGTGTTGGCTATTTCGCTGATTCCTCAATTATTATCATTGTAAGGGTCGACCTAACCTTGTCAAGCCTCCTTATTCGCCAAATAACAATTTCTTTAAGCTTGTCCATTGTTTCGGCGCCAACTTTGCAGATTATGTCGTATACTCCGTAAACGGCGTAGGCTTCCTCAACGCCTTCGATCTTTCTCAGATCTTTTAAGACGTCGGACTCTGAGCCTATCTCCGTGTGGATTAACACGAAAGCTTTTGGCATTTAAACCTCCTCACAATATTGTGTGTGCTTGGATCCATTAAATATTTTGTGTTATCTTTGGATAAGCGAGAAAAACGTGAAAATATTCTTATGCAGAGGTGCAATATTAGCTGTTAGGTTTAAGGCATGTTGAATGAAAGCGTAACTAAAATCGCCATTACTAGCCGTGAAATGCGGGCTCTGGAGTTGAACGCTGAATATTTTGGGGTTTCTCAGCTTCAACTTATGGAAAATGCTGGACGAAATGTAGCTCAAGAGATAGCTTCAAGGTTTACGCCGGACAAAAAAGTTGCGGTTTTCTGCGGTTTGGGCGGCAACGGTGGAGACGGCTTTGTCGCTGCTAGACACTTGGCTGCTATGGGTTTTAAGGTGACCGTAATCATTGCGGGAAAAGCAAGCGAAATCTCTCACAAAGCAGCCCTAGAAAACTGGAGGGTATTACAGTTTCTAAGAGACAGCGTAACAATCTATGAGGTTTATGATAGCTCGCTTATACCAGACGTAGAGGCAGACGTAATCATAGACGCTCTTCTTGGAACCGGAACAAAGGGCAAGCTTAAACCGCCAATAAAACAGCTTGTTGAAAAGATTAACTCGCTAAACGCTTTTAAAGTAGCCGTGGACGTGCCAACGGGTATAGACTCAGACACAGGTGAAGTTTTGGGAACTGCTGTGAAAGCCAACTTGACGATAACTTTTTACAAAACCAAAGAGGGATTGGAGACTGCAAAAGAATACGTTGGCGAGTTAAAGGTTAAAGACATTGGGCTGCCGCCGGAGCTTGAAAACTATGCGGGGCCGGGAGACGTTAAACTTGTGGTGAAGACTCGCGTCCCAGAATCCCATAAAGGGGACTATGGAAGGCTCTTGGTGATTGGGGGTAGCGAAACCTTTTCCGGTGCTCCAGCCCTCGTAGCCCTTGCAGCCCTAAGAACCGGTGTTGATCTGGCTTACGTCGCTGCGCCGCAGAAAACAGCCTATGCAATTTCAGCCATGTCGCCAGACTTAATCACCATAAAGCTTGACGGAGAACACTTGAACATTGGCAATGTTCCAGCTTTAAAAACTTACATTGAAAAGTCTGATGCTGTTGTCATAGGTCCCGGGCTGGGGCTCCACATGGAAACTAAAGAGGCTGTTAAAGCTTTAATCGAAGCTGTGGAGGAAGCTAAGAAGCCGCTTTTGCTTGATGCTGACGGCTTGAAGGCTTTCGCTGAATTCAAAAGAAAGCTAAACATACCAGTGGTTTTAACACCCCACGCTGGAGAATACGCTATACTGGCCGGAAAAAGGCTGCCCAAAAACCTCAAAGAAAAAGCCTTAGAAGCCCAGAAAACAGCCGCTGAACTGGGTGCTGTAATACTTCTTAAGGGTCCAGTCGACATTATTGCCGACGAAAAAAGGTTTAAGCTCAACTTTACAGGGAACCCCGGAATGACAGTTGGCGGAACTGGAGACGTGCTTTCCGGTATTGTGGGCGCTTTTTTGGCGCAAGGCGCCAATCCCTTTGAGGCAGCCGTTGCCGGAGCCTTTGCTAATGGTGCTGCCGGAGACTTCGCCTTTGCAGAGAAGGGGTATCACATGACGGCATCCGACCTTCTACATTGGATTCCGAAAGTTTTAGATGATCCCATGAGCCATTTGAAGGTGCAAAAGGCTGGTGGAGCAAAAACCACTTAAGATAGTTGTTTATCACGCTGGGCAGTGCGACCCCAAAAAGTGCACAGCCCTAAAGCTTCAACGCCATGGGCTTGTCCGTATTGTGCGCCAAATCAAACTGCTGCCGAAAGGCGCCATAATCTTAAACCCCTTTTCGAAAATTGCCTTTTCACCTGCCGACAGAGAGCGCATAGAAAAGTATGGGTTGGCGGCTTTAGACTTCAGCTGGGAACACGCTGAAAAACCGTTGATGAAAAATGTTAGAGGCGCATCGAGATGCTTGCCATACCTTTTGGCTGGGAACCCAGTCAACTTTGCATATCCAACAAAGCTTAGCACTGTTGAAGCGTTAGCTGCAGCCCTTTACATAGCCGGATTCAAAGAAGAAGCGTATAGACTGCTTTCCATATTCAAGTGGGGACACACGTTCATAGAACTAAACAAAGAGAAACTTGAAGAGTACGCTAAGGCAAGAAACAGCAGCGAGGTTGCAGAAATACAAAAGAGATTTATGAAAATCCACGAAAAATGATAATCAAGTCTTCAAAACGGCTATACGCCATAAAGCCGCAAACCTTGGTATTAAAACGTGAAGCATATGTTTGAAGTATTTGCAGCAGCCCAAGAGCTCATAAACGATTTACCATGGTTTCTGGCATCCGTCGTCGTAATTTCCCTATCTGGGGTTATGGCGCCGGGTCCCCTTTTTGCAGTAACCATTGAAAAAGGGTATAAAGACAAAAAAGCTGGAGCTTTAATAGCCATCGGTCATGGTGCAGTAGAAATCCCATTAATATTTCTCTTGTCTTTCGGGCTTTCAGAGCTTTTTGGTTCCATTCTTATCCAAAAAATTGTAGGTTTTCTTGGAGGCGCCATCCTAATATACATGGGTTTTGGAATGCTTAGGAAACGCAAAGAAAGCAATGTAGAACCCCGACGTGCTGGGCATACATCTTTTGTTGCTGGTTTTGTTGCAACGGCCGCGAACCCATACTTCTTTCTCTGGTGGGCAACGGTGGGGGCGGCTCTCATCCTTAACGCCTCTTTATTTGGCTATTTAGGGCTTATCTTGTTTACAATTGTTCACTGGTCTTGTGATTTAGCTTGGGACACATTTGTGTCCGTGACTGTTTTTAAGTCGCGACGTTTCTGGACGCAAAAAGTATTCAACGTCGTGTTTATGTTCTGTTTCATCATCCTAACAGCTTTTGGCTTATGGTTTATTGTCTCTGCCTTGCTTTGGTAAGCCCAATTTTAAGCCTACAGTGTTCATTGACGAGCTTAAACCTTTAAAGGGAAAATTCACAAGCATAAAAATGGTGTAGAAACATGAGTGGAAACATTTGTGAGTACCAAATTGGCAAAGCTAAAATCTGCATTGTGCAAGGCGATATAACTGAAATGGACACTGATGCCATTGTAAACGCGGCGAACCCATCCCTGATGGGAGGGGGAGGTGTAGACGGAGCAATCCATCGTAAAGGCGGACCCAAAATTCTTGAAGAATGTAAACGGATAAGGGTGACGGAATATCCAAACGGGCTTCCAACAGGAAAAGCGGTAATCACCACAGGGGGCAATTTGAAGGCTAAATATGTTATTCACACCGTCGGACCCATTTGGCGTGGTGGAAACCATGGCGAACCGGAGCTTTTGGCTGAGGCATACCGAAACTCTTTAAGGTTGGCGGTCTCGAAGGGGCTGAAAACCATAGCATTTCCATCAATCAGCACAGGGGCTTACGGTTATCCCATAGAAAAAGCTTGTAGGGTAGCATTAACAACAGTAAAGGAATTCCTTGAAAAGGAGGATAAACTCGAAAAAGTTGTGCTTGTCCTTTTCAGTCAACGCGACTTTGAAATCTACAAGGAGACCGCAAGAGAACTTCTGGCAAACTAATATCGAATGTAAACTTTGCCGCCAAGCTCTTCAACGCTTGATTTAAGTTTTTCCAAAATCTGCTTCATCCTATCATTAACAGTGTCTTGCCATCCCTTCGACCCGCTTGGAACCCGCACCTCAATTATGCAGTAGTATTGTTCGCCCAAGGATTATTCACCAATCTAGCAACGATGTTAGAGAGAAACACGACTTTAAATTGTGCGAATCCGGGATATTGATTGAATACATTCTATGGTCGGATTCTGAGTAGACACTATAATTTCAATCATGCAAAATCAAGAACAAGGCATGAGATTAAACTCATGTACAATGGATTTTGAATGTCTCCCTTAAATATTAGGGGGTCAATGTACGCAATCAAGGTTTTTCCGTTTGCATCCTCTTTAACTCTCCAAAAGCGTTTTAAATCTTTTTCAGCAAGCTTTTTCCTGCCCTCTAAGTCATGTTTTGCCGCTAGTTCTATGGACTTCAGATAAAAGTCCGTCATGGAATAATTTACCAGTCTGATGTTGAATTTTAAGTCCTTGTCGTTAAGCTTTTCTGACGTTTTAAACTGGATGATTACGGCGTTTCTAAAATCTTTGAGGCTTTGTTCCTTCAAAACTATCAATGGGCACACGAAACGAGAAGCTTGCAGAAGCGAATCCAAAACGGGATCATCCACCATTTTCGGTAAGGTTAAAAGCTTTTTCCATTTAAACTCAATCTTTAGATTTTCTGAAACTCCGAGTTCTCGATATCTGAATTTTCGTTTAAGCCAGTCAAACTCAGTTTTGGGAACAATGTCCCTTGAAGAGTATATTATCCCCCTAAGATTTTTAGCGAGATAGAGATGCAAAAGTTCCGAAATTCCGTTCATTAAACGACACTTTCCTGTTTTAGGTCTTAAGCTTTACCGGTTCTTTTAAGAGGCTTATGCGCTTGCAGAAGGCACATGTTTCACTTGACGATGGGAAGCCGCAGATTTTGCATTTGCCAAGGGTAGACTTGGGCTTAACATTTTCCAGCAGCGGTATGAGCTCTAAGAATCTGTTTAAAAGTTGATGTTTAAAGTATGGGTTATACTTTGCCATAGTTTCCAAGATTTCCCTTCTTTTCCGTACACCAGTTCTCTTGGAGAATGGACAGTCAATTTCTCTGAATGGAACATCCTCATACAAGCAGTATAGAAGGTTTTCATTTTCTGGACTGCGAATAAGTGGCTTAACTTTCGAAGCCATGCCTTCCGCTAGCGGTGGCAAAACTGGTTTAAGTCTGATAAACTGTTCCCAACGTCCATACAAAAAGTTGTTAAACATTATGCCAGCAACATCCTCCAAATTATGTCCAGTCGCTAAAACTTGAACTTTGGCTTTCACCGCCATTTCTTCAAAAATCCGCCTCTTTATGGTCCCGCAGACAGAGCAAAGCTTCCCCCTGAAAGGTGTTTTCCTGAAATCTTCTATTTTCACACCGAACTCTTTCTGAAGGTTAAAAACATAAAGCTCCACGTCCAACATATCAACTAACTTTTCAACCTTGAATTGACAGTGTTCGGAGTATTCTGGAATCCCCAGATTTATGTGCAATGCCGCGAACCTTACCCCTGGATAAGCCTTTCGCAAAGCGTGAAGAAGCGCAGCACTGTCCTTTCCGCCTGAAACCGCCACGCCAACAGAGGCATTTTCAGGGAACATTTTGAACTCTTCTACCGTTTTCTTGACTCTTGCAACATAAAATTCAACAAAGCACGCGGGGCATAAACTTAGACGGGCATATGGAATTTGCACTTCAGCATTAGCTGAATGACATCTTCCACATGTTATTGGCATAACAGCATCAACCGCTCAATATTGTATCACGGATAAAAACATTTTTATGCTATAATGGTGTTTAAAAACCCTAAATGGTTTATAGAGACATTTAAAATTTCCAGCTTAATTGCAGCTTAGTCTCAATGGAGGTTTATGTTATGCTTAAAGATGACCCCTCATTCTCCGCAAGTGGAAGAAAACGTGTTATCATAATGGGTGCCGCCGGCAGAGATTTTCACAACTTCAACGTTTATTTCAGAGACAACGGCGCCTACGAGGTTGTCGCGTTTACAGCTACACAAATCCCAGGCATAGAGGGTAGGGTTTACCCTCCCGAGCTTGCGGGTAGGAACTATCCAAAAGGTATACCCATTTATCCGGAGGAGGATTTGGAGAAGCTGATAAAGGAATACGATGTTGACGAAGTTGTTTTCGCTTATAGTGATGTCTCCCACGAATATGTTATGCATAAGGCATCTAAGGTATTAGCCAGTGGAGCAGACTTTAGACTGATGGGGCCAAAAACAACAATGTTGAAAGCCAACGTTCCAGTGATATCCGTGGGAGCCGTTAGAACTGGCAGTGGGAAAAGCCAAACCTCGCGGCAAATCGCGAAAATCCTAAAAAATAAAGGCTTAAATGTGGTTGTGGTTAGGCACCCGATGCCCTATGGGGATCTACGGAAGCAAGTCTGTCAACGCTTCGCCACATACGAAGACCTTGACAAATATGATTGCACAATCGAGGAAAGGGAGGAGTACGAACCCCACCTAGATAATGGAGTAATCGTTTACGCCGGAGTGGACTACGAGAAAATTTTAAGGTCGGCGGAGAAAGAGGCAGATGTAATTGTTTGGGATGGAGGAAACAACGACATACCCTTCTACAAACCAGACTTGCACATAGTTGTCGCCGACCCCCACAGAGCTGGACATGAACTAACTTACCATCCTGGAGAAACAAATCTGCGAATGTCAAACGTGGTGATAATAAACAAGGTTGACACAGCCCCTATGGAAAACGTTAACCGCGTTAAGGAAAACATTAAAAAAGCGAACCCAAACGCCATAATTTTGGAAGCCGCATCACCCATAACAGCGGACAACCCAGAGCTTATCAGAGGCAAGCGCGTTTTAGTCGTTGAGGACGGACCAACACTGACCCATGGAAGCATGCCCTATGGCGCTGCAACAATATTGGCCAAGCGGCTTGGTGCAAGCGAACTAGTAGATCCGAGACCCTACGCTGTCGGCTCCATAAAAGAAGCTTACGAAAAATATCCGCATTTGGGGTTTGTGCTTCCAGCGTTAGGCTATGGTGAAAAGCAAATTGCAGAGTTGAATGAAACAGTTTCCCGCACACCATGCGACGTAGTCGTTATTGGGACGCCCGTTGACTTAAGGAAACTTATGAAAATAAACAAGCCAACAGTAAGAGTAAAATATGAATTAAAAGTTCTTGGACCAATATCGCTGGAACAAATCTTAGACAACTTTCTTAGCAAGGTGCATAAGCATGGAAAGTGAAGGAGAAGAAATTTCGAGGATAAAGATAAGGTTTATAATCGAGGGTTTAGGTGAAGCCGAAGGTGAGCTAATTCGCCATCTAGCTCCAAGAACCGTTGAAATGATTGTTCGGAAACTTCCCTTTGAAGGGAGGGCCGCCCTATGGAAGGAGGAGGTTTACTTCGAGATACCAGTGAAAATGGGGGAGGAGAAAGCAAAAAACGTTGTTGAAAAGGGCACGATAGCCTACTGGCCTATTGGAAGCGCCCTATGCATTTTTTATGGAAAATCTCAACCTTACAGTCCAGTGAACGTTCTTGGAAAAATAACGAAAAACCTTGACACATTCAGCAAAGTGAAAAGTGGCACAGTAATTAGAGTGGAAAAGTTATAGGTAAACGCTTTCAGCCCAGCTTTTCAGAAGCCTTTCGCATTCTTCCTTAACTTCACGTTTTCTGCTTTTAACCTTCAAAGTTTCAAGAAACTCTATACGTTTTTGCACAGACCGCCTTTCAGCTTCACCGCTATAGTGTATTTTACCTTCAAGATACTCTTTCATGTGATTCGCCTTTTGCACAAATAGGCTAGCGGCATCAACAGGGTTTGCCACAGCATACTTATTCGCCCAAATGGTTGCTTCGGCCTCACGAAGCTGCGTGAAACCATCAATTTCGGATATTTCCCGAATATATGTCCGAAGAAAATCATAGTAGCCCGCTGTTTTAACAAGTTTAAGAACTTGCCTCACTTTCTGCTTGAACTCGGGGCTTCCCTTAATCCTCAAACGATGTTTGAAACCTTTACTGATGAGCTCCCTTATTTTTTCAATATCCTCTTCTGTTTGAATCTTTTCGGGGTAGGGCAACAAAGTTCTCCTCAAACAGAAAGCTTTCCAAAGACTTGACTAGTCTACAGCCCTATATATCTTGATGTTGTGGTTTCCGGAGACCAATTGAACTAGGCCGTCGCTTTCAAGTTGTTCAAGCAGATCTTTTGCAGCGCTAATCCTAATATTGAACTTGGACGCCACAGCATAAGGTGTTAGAACACGCATTCTCCTTAACTCCTCCATCATTTTACCGCCTTTAACGTCGGGAACTAATATTCCCGCTGGTTTCTTCTCCTTCACTGCTGCTGCCTTTTCCTTTTCTTTCTTCTTTTTCTCCTCTTCACTCTTCCGCATTTGCATGCGTTCCATCTGTTTCAAAGATAGCTTCTTTTTCCCACCCATAGGGCACACCCATTCAGATTCACGCAAACATTTCTGCCACGTGTCTTATATCTATTACGAGGCCATTAATGTTCAGAAAATGTCGTGAACGTGAAAAAGAGGGGAGGGGTTTAAGAATTCACCTGCCCATAACTTTTCGGGCAGCGATTTCGATGTCTTCAGCCTTTATCGTTTTTCGTCCGGTGTGCATGGCAAAATCCAAGGCTTCCTTGGCTATTTTAATTCCAATCTCCTCCAAAGCCTTGGCAAGCTCTCTGGCGGCTGCCTCGCTCACTCTTTCCGCTCCGGCTTTCTTGCAAATTCTATGCATGGGAGCAATTGCCAACTCTAAATCTGCCATAGAGGCTCCTCCATTGCCTCTTTTTGTATTTAAGGCAGTATTTAACGTTTATTGCACTTTATCTTCCAAAAACAAACTCTAAAAGTTGGTCTTCTTTATTTGACAGAGGAAATTATAAAAACTTCTAGGCTTGTAGTTTATGCTCAAAGTGAAAATAATGAAACCTCTAAGATATGTTGACGCTCACATCCACTTGTCCGACGAGGAATACGCGGGAAAAATTGAAGACATCATTTTGGAGGCGAAAAAATCAAACGTTGTCGCATTAGTCTCTAATTCTATGGATCTTAAAACTAGCGTTAAAAGCCTAGAACTAGCCACGCAGCACAGCGGAGTTTATGCTGCTTTAGGTATTCATCCTTGGACTGTGAACGATTTGACAGAGGACGAGTTGCGGCAAACCTGCGAGTTCATTCTTGAACAAAAGCAGAACAAGGCTGTTGTGGCCATAGGAGAAGTTGGCCTAGATTACAAGTATGAGAAGATTTGGGATAAACAGTTAAGAGTGTTCGACGAAATGCTCAAGCTAGCTGAAAAGATGAGGCTGCCCGTTATAATTCATTCTCGCGGAACAACTGCAAAAATTGTGGATATGCTGCCATCCTACCAATTGAAAAAGGTTCTGCTCCACTGGTTCAGCAACCCAATCAGCATACTGCCCAAAGCCATAAATAATGGGTATTATATAAGCGAGGGGCCGCCGGCAGCTTACTCTGAAGGCATTCGGGAAGTTATAAGGCGGGTTCCCTTGGAAAACCTTTTGACAGAAACCGACGGGCCAGTACGTTATTTCAAAAGCCCATTTAATGGCAAGTTAACCAGCCCAGCCTTTCTACCAACAGTCGTTAATGCAATAGCCGAAGTGAAAAAGAAAAGTGTAGTTGAGGTTGCAGAGCAAATATTGAAAAATTTTGAGGAATTTTTCGGGTTGAAGTTGAATTTAGAGGATGCAAACGCGTAAAGTTAAATTAGGGTTATGTTATGACTCACTCACCAATAGATGTGGCAACTACGTAAATGCCAGATCAAACGTGGAGGAAAATGATTGGGGAAAGTGCGAACAGAACAAATTAAGCGCCTAGCCAGAGAACTTGTCAGACGTTTTCCCAACAGGTTTTCAGGAAATTTTGAAGAAAACAAACGTGTGGTTGCCATGCTTGTGCCAGAAGCCACCACAAGGGTGCGGAACCAGATTGCAGGTTATATAACACATTTTTATAGTGGCTTTGAAAACACATCCTCAACTAGCGAAGGTGAGAAGGAAAGCGAGTAGCTTATTAGACGCCTCTACATTTTAAAAGGCTGGAAGTGAAGCTGGCAATGATGGATCATTATAGACGCGGGTGGGCTTTACGCTATCTGCGGGAGGCAAAAGCAGAGTTGGAAGCTGCGAGAAAAATGCCTTATATGGCTCCAAGTCTGGTTTTGGAGGCTATTAGGAAGGCGAGAAACGCCATATACTACAGCCTTGGCGAGCCAGCTTTTATTGAAAGCGTTGTAAGAGAGGCCATGGAAAAAGCCCAAACAGGAAACGACCCGATTCTGAAGTGTTTAGCGGAAATTGAAGAAATCATGCAGCAACTGGCACAGATGGAAGAGATGGATGAGGAAAAGGCTATTAAAAAGGCGGATATCTTGGTCCAGACAGCATCGGAAATTGTTGAAACTATTATGGGGGAAAGGGTGGAAGGCTAAAGTTTTTCAAGAGCAGTCTCTATCCTTTTTAAGGCTTCCTTAATGTTTTCAGCAGAATTTGCAAAAGACATACGCAAGTATCCCTCGCCATATTCTCCGAAAGCCGTGCCAGATAGTACAGCCACACCGGCCTCATTGAGGAGGTAGTCTGAAAGTTCGCTTGAACGCATGCCCGTGCCAGTTATGTTGGGGAAAACGTAGAATGAGCCTTTAGGCTTCTTGCATGTTATGCCCTTAATTCTGTTTAGCCCCTCAACGATTATTTCTCTGCGTTTTCTGAATTCTGCAACCATTCTATCCACAAAATCTTGTGGACCTTTTAGGGCTTCTATGCCAGCAATTTGAACAAAAGCGCAAGTGCATGAATTAGAGTTAATCATCAATTGGGTGATTTTTTCAGCTAGGTTTTTACGCATCACGCCGTAGCCGAGTCTCCAACCCGTCATGGCGTAGGTTTTCGAAAAACCGTCAAGAATTATAGTTTTTTCCTTCATTCCGGGAAGCGAAGCAATGCTTTCATGTGTTTCTTCATATATAATGCGGCTGTAAACTTCGTCTGAGAGAACAATTACGTCGTTTCTGTGGGCTATGCAGTCGGCTATAACTTTCAAGTCTTCTTTTGTTAAAACGCCGCCTGTAGGGTTCTCCGGCGAGTTGAGGATAATCATCTTAGTCTTCTTGGATATCTTCTCTTTAACATACTCATGGTCGATGCTAAAGTCGTCTTCCTCCTTAAGAGGTATGGGCACAGGCTTGGCTCCGACGAAATTTATCATTGATTCATATATTGGAAAGCCGGGGTTCGGGTACAAAACCTCCTCGCCAGGGTTTACGCATGCTAGTATCGCAAAAAACATTATTGGCTTTGCGCCTGGTGTAACGACAACTTCCTCTGGGTCGACTGGAATACTCCTAGTTTTGGAAACGTACTCGGCTATGGCCTCGCGGAGTTCCGGTATGCCTGCAGCTGGCACATAATGGGTATATCCAGAATAAAGGGCTTTGACAGCTGCCTCCTTTATGTTTTGGGGCGTGTCAAAGTCCGGCTCACCTATTTCTAGATGTATGATGTTTTTCCCTTGTTTTTCAAGGGCTTTCGCCTTGGCAAGCACTTCAAAAGCGGTTTCAGTTCCAAGCAGAACCATTCTGTCTGCGAATATAGAGGCCATGGAACCACCGTTTTACAATTGTTGAACAACGTTGAGATATTTAACCGTTACACTTTTAGGTTTAAATAGACGGCGCTAAGGGAGCTTTGACAAGGGGCGTATCTTGAGAACTTCGGGGTTGACAAGGTTTGGTGGCTGCCTTCCCTCAAAGAAGGCGACAAGGTTTTCAGCCACCATTTCAGCCATTCTCGAGCGGGTTTCATAGCTTGCACTTGATATGTGCGGGGCAAATACAACGTTGTCAAGCTTGAGCAGCGGATTATCCATGGGGGTTGGTTCCCGCTCGAAAACATCTAGGGCGGCGCCCGCAATCCAACCCTCTTTCAACGCCTTATAAAGGGCTTTTTCATCAACCACCGGCCCCCTTGAATTGTTGATTAGGTAGGCTGTCTTCTTCATCAGTTTGAGCTTATCCTCGTTAACAAGATGGTATGTTTCTTTTGTTAACGGGACATTTATACTAATGAAGTCGGCTTCTCTGAAAAGCGTGTCCAAATCAACCAATCTGGCGCCGAGTTCTTTCTCATCCTCAGGAGGCATTGGCACAACATCATAGTAGATTATTTTCATGTCGAAGCCTTTGGCCCTTCTAGCGACCGCCCTTCCAATTCTGCCAGCGCCTATAATGCCCAAGGTGGCGCCGTAAACATCCCTACCCAACAACATGCTGGGGTGCCAGCTTACCTTCCATTGACCAGTTCGCACATACTTATCTGCCTCAACCACACGTCTTGCAACAGCTAACAGCAAAGCCCAGGCAAAGTCTGCAGTTGTTTCAGTTAAAACGCCGGGCGTGTTGGTTACGTATATGCCTCTTTTTGTGGCTTCAGCTACATCTATATTGTCGTAGCCAACAGCCATTTGGGCAACTATCTTAAGCTTCGGAGCTGCTTCAAAAACTTCAGCGTCAATTTTGTCAGACAAAAGCGTAACTAGCGCGTCGACACCTCTCACTTTTCGTATTATCTCCTCTTTTGGCGGCGGTCCATATTCTGGCCAAACTTCCACGTCGAAGCGTTCCCTAATTATTTTCATTCCCCTTTCAAGAAGCTCGCGGGTTACGTAAACCTTTGGCTTTGCCATATGATTCACCAAATAACCATTGCAAACGATTTATCGGCGCTGTGCTTATTACATTTACTATGCAACATTTTTCTCGATGAGCGCAAATATGTAAAATCATGATGGGAAAAACATGACTGCCGTTGTCAAGAACTTGAAGAAGCTCGTCCAAAACGGTCAAACTCAGGTAGACAGAAAAGCGAGAGAACTCGCCCTAAGAAGCCTTGCCTTTGCCGTTGAGGCGACGGATCCTAAAAGGTTAATGTCGTCAAAGCTGGTGCTGAAGGGGTCTATTTTGAAATTTAACGGCTATAGTTTCGACCTCAGCAGATTCAAAAACGTGTATGTTATTGGAGGGGGAAAAGCCAGCGGTTCAATGGCTGAAGCCTTGGAAACACTCTTAGGCGATAAAATAACAGAAGGCCTTGTTAACGTGCCAAAAGGAAGCGGGCATAAAACAAAAATTGTGAAACTTCATGAAGCAAGCCACCCCATACCAGATGATTCGGGAGTTGAAGGTGTCAAACGCATGCTCGAAATAGCGGAAAAAGCAACGGAAAACGACCTAATAATATGTTTGATATCTGGCGGCGGCTCCAGCCTTATGCCAATGCCAAGGAACGGCATAACACTGGCGGACAAAAGAAAAATCACCGAAGACTTGCTCAAGTGCGGCGCGTCAATAAATGAGATAAACACCGTGAGAAAGCATATTTCAGGGTTTAAGGGCGGCTGGTTGGCGAAAAAGGCTTATCCAGCCACTGTCCTAAACATCATCCTTTCAGACGTGCTTGGCGACCCTCTCGATTTTATTGCCTCTGGACCGACAGTTCCAGATTCAACAACCTTCAGCGACGCCATAGAGGTTTTAAAGAGATACGGCTTATGGGATAAAGCCCCCGAATCGATTAGGAAGGTTTTAACTGACGGAGAAAAAGGGTTTATACCGGAAACTCCGAAGGCTAACGATGAGGTTTTCAAAAAGGTTTTTAACGTGGTGATTGGAAACTGTAGAGACGCGTGCATTGCGGCGTGTGAAGCCCTAAAAGCTGAGGGGTTAAACACCCTGCTTTTAACCTCGCTTCTCGAAGGGGAGGCACGACACGTCGCAACAGTTTTGGCTTCAATAGCACGGGAAGTCACGGTCTCCGGAAAACCCGTGCAAAAACCTGCGGCAATAGTGGCTGGAGGGGAAACAACCGTTACAGTAGTTGGCAAGGGTAAGGGCGGAAGGAACCAAGAAATAGCCTTAGCCGCCGCATTAAAAATTAAAGGGTTAGACGGGTGCGTCGTCGCCTCATTGAGCACCGACGGGGTAGACGGCCCAACCGATGCTGCTGGTGCTGTGGCAGACGGGAAAACTGTGGCAAGGGCGGAGAAAGCGGGGATTAAAGCGGAAGATTTCCTTGCTGAAAACAACTCCTACAGTTTCTTCTCAAAACTTGACGACTTGATATTTACTGGTCCCACGGGAACAAATGTAAATGACATATCCGTTGTTATAATCCTATAAAAGAGGGGGCGCCTTGAGCCCAGACATAACTGTAAGGTTTGTTGGAAGTTTACGCAGCATAGTTGGAAAGAGCAAGATCACGTTGGACATTAATAAGGAAATAACTGTTAAAGAGTTAATAGGTTTGATCGTCAAAGAGTTTCCTCATGTAAAAAGAACCCTTATAGACCCGGAATTGGAAGACCCGAGACCCAACGCCTTGATAATTGTGAATGGTAGGGAAATAAGCGTTCTAAATGGTTTAGAAACGGTTCTTAAAGACGGAGATGAGGTGGTTTTAGTTCCTGTTTCTCATGGCGGATGAACATGCCGCAAGCTCCGATAATAACCTTGACCACGGATTTTGGGCTGGCAGACCCCTACGTCGCCGAAATGAAGGCGGTAATTTTGAGCATAAACCCCAACGCGAAAATCGTGGACATAACCCACCATGTGGAAAAATTTAATGTGAGAAATGGTGCGTTCGTACTTGCAGCGGCGTCTCCATATTTTCCTAAGGGTACGATACATGTGGCTGTTGTTGACCCGGGTGTGGGAACAAAACGTAAACCCATACTGATTGAAACAGGAAAGGACTTCTTTATAGGTCCAGACAACGGCGTGTTAGCTTTAGCTGCCAAAAACCAAGGAATATTACACGTTTACGAAATAGCAAATCCAAAGTTTATGCTTCCAAGGATATCCCAAACCTTTCATGGTAGGGATGTTTTCGCTCCCGTGGCGGCGCACCTCTCAAAAGGAGTAAAACCATCAGAGTTTGGACCGGAAATTCGCAAAATTGTCATGCCAAAGTTTGCGAGAATTTACAAGAAGGGCGACGGGTTGACGGGCGAGGTTATTCACATCGACAGTTTTGGAAACATTATCACGAATTTTACAGCAAAACATCTTGAAACTTTAAGTGTGGAAGGTTTTGTGCACATAAAGCTGAGGGATAAAAGGCTGAAGTTGAAGCTTTGCAGAGCCTATGCAGAAATGGATAGGGGGAAGCCCCTCGCCATAATTGGGAGCCACGATTTTCTGGAAATATCTGTAAACATGGGCAGTGCAGCCCAAGCTTTCGGGGTAAAAGTTGGGGATGCTGTTACACTTTATCGGTCTTTGTGAGGTCTTTAAGCCTTTCAACACCGCCGATTTCTTTGATGAACTCTGCCACGCTTTTGGGGACGAGTTCCTCCCAGTTTTCGCCTTTCAGCATTCTCTCCCTTATCTCGGTGGCTGAATAAACCTCGCGCTTATGAAAACGAATGGACTTAACTTCGTAGCCGGCTTCTATGAAAAGCCTCCGTGTAAGCGGCTCATTAGAGTAAACCACGTCAAAACGGGGGGTGTAGCCCTCAACGGCTGCCACCCAAACCATGTGGATGTGCACGTCGGGTACTGGCACAATCCATATGCGGTTCAAGTCTATTTTCGCCTCTTCCAAGGCTTTCCGTATCATTACAAGCCTTTCGCCAGTTGTGAACGGGTTATCGACGCGGTGGCTGTACTGGGCACTGCCAACAACAATCACAAGCTCGTCCACCTCGTTTAGAATCTCCTTAACCACTTGAAGGTGTCCTTTATGGAAGGGCTGAAATCTGCCGACAAAAAGCCCACGCCTAACCATGATTATCCCTTCACAGATTGAGGTATCAAGCTTTTATCATTTGCGCTATTAACCCAAACAAGCTTTCAAAACAAATTCTACGGGAAAAACTTGAAGGATCCCACTGTCCATTTTGATTTCCATGGCTGTAGTGTAGCCTCTTTTTTCGCGTTTCAGAATCTCCAGCTTTAAATGCACGCCTCCACCATATCCGCCCAACGAAAAGTCTGAAGCTACAACTCTATGGCATGGAATAATCAGCGGGAAAGGGTTTAATGCTATAATCCGCCCAACAGCTCTCGGGCTTCCGCCAACAGCCTTCGCCACCGAACCATAAGAAGCCACATAACCCAAAGGAATTAAGGAAACCGTTCTAAGAACTTTTTGCGCATAGCTGGACAAGAAACTCATGACGAGACAAAAATTTTCACCGCAACCTCGACCGTTGTAAACATCTGCCAACGAAGAGATTACTTTCTCAGCAAAGGGTGTTGGCTTTCCTGAGTGTTGGAAAGGAATGTCAAAAGGAATATTTCTTAGCAGATTTTGCAGAACTTTGCTTCTGTCGAAGGCGAAAGCCGTAGCGAAGATGGTTTCATTTTCATGGGCAACCCCAAACCAGGCGCCCTTAACGGCGCCCACGTAAAGTGTTAACATCTCGCCGCCCCATTTAGACGTGTCACTTACAGTTTGGAGACATTAAGTTTAATAGGTTGCGCTCACATATCACGTGGAAAGGTGAGGGCAGATGTCCCAGTATCTGTCGGTTCCAGGCGCAACAACAGTTGGCATAGTCTGCAGAGACGGCGTCATACTGGCTTCTGAAAAACGTGTTTCTTATGGGTATTTGGTTGTAAGTCGTGGAGGCAAAAAAGTCTTTAAAATAACAGACCATATAGGGGCTGCTTGCGCCGGACTTGTTTCAGACATGCAGATTCTGGTTCGCGAAGTGGAAGCCTATGCAAACCTCTACAGCATGGATGTGGGTAGACCTATATCGGTTAGGTCTGCAGCCAAGCTTATGTCTAACCTGCTTTTCGCCAACAGACTGGCGCCATTGATAACTCAAACCATTGTGGGAGGCATAGACGATGAGGGCGCCTCGCTATATGTTTTAGACGTTTTGGGTTCAGTTATACCGGACAAGTATGCGGTTGTAGGCTCCGGAATGGAGATCGCCATGGGAGTGCTTGAAGAAGGCTACCGCGAAAACCTAAGCATAGAAGAGGGAAGAGACCTAGTCGTCAGAGCCATAAAATCAGCCATCAGCAGAGACATTATGAGCGGCGACGGCATCGACTTCCTCTTCATAACAAAAGAGGGAAACCGCGAAGAATCCATAAAATTCTAGGAAGGCTAACACGTATTGTCTTTTGAGCTAAGCCTAGAAGAGGGAAAACTGCTAGTTAGGCTTGCCCGAAACGCTGTAGAAGAGTACTTGAAAACCAGAAAGCGCATCCGCCCGCCGGAAGGACTTCCTCGGAAGCTTATGCAGCCTTGCGGAGTCTTTGTGACGATAAACAGTGTTCAAAGTGGAGAGAAAGAGCTGCGGGGATGTATAGGGCTTCCTTATCCCACAACGCCGCTGGTGGAAGCAGTCATAGAGTCTGCCATAAGCTCTGCAACCCAAGACCCGAGGTTTTATCCCCTAACCCCAGAAGAATTGGACAGTGTGGTTTTTGAGGTTAGCGTGCTTACGCCCCCACAACTGGTGGAAGTGAAAAATCCAAGAGAATATCCGTCTAAAATAAGGGTGGGTGTTGATGGACTAATTATAGAGAGAGGCTTCTATAGGGGGCTGCTGCTTCCCCAAGTGCCAGTGGAATGGAACTGGGATGAGGAGGAGTTCTTGTGTCAGTGTTGTTTGAAGGCTGGGCTTCCACCGGACTGCTGGCTTATGAAAGGCGTAAAGGTCTACAAGTTTCAAGCCATAATATTTGAGGAAGAAAAACCGAAAGGTGAGGTTAAGCGAAAAATTCTTACTTAAGCATTTACACTTTCTTGTGCAACTTCTTCAATTTTTTCCACAGCTTTATCAACGCCCTTAAACTTACGGGCATACTGGCTTAGCCTACGCACGCGTTTCTTGTAAAAATCTACGTTTTTCTCCATCTCACCAATAGCCTGCGTCAACAGTTCTCTGTTATTAGCAATTAGGGAACAACCCATGTCCTGCAGTTTCTTGGCGTTTGCAAACTGTTCCGGCTGGGTTGGAATGCATATGCTTGGTTTCGCGTAATTTACAACCTCAAAGCAAGTATTGTGTCCTCCGCTGAAAATCACTAGTTTAGCGTTTGCCATAAAATTGCTTCTTTCTTGGGGTGAGAGCCACGTGTATACGGTGCAGTTTCCAACCTTTGCCACCCTTTTATCGCCGTGTTCTCCAAGACTGACTATGCTTTTCATTTTTAGACGGCTCAAAACGGGAATAATAATCTGCCTCAATCGAAACCTTGTTCCAACAGGCCCACTTATCGGAGCAAAAATGTGGCTTTCGCCGCCATTCACCGCTGCAGCGTCAACAAAGCTTCCGACAAATTCAACTTTATCTGCGACTCCAACATCCTCCAAATCACCTAGATTGTATTCGCAAATAGTGTATGGTGGCGGAACGTCGGGAACAATTATTTTTGAACAGTTTCTCAAATAGCGTTCAGTGAACCTTTCACCCGGAATAAGCAGTGGATAAAAGCCATAGCTTGGGCGAACAAGATTTGTTATGTAAACCGATGGATAATGCCATCTCTGAGCTAAACGTAACGCGTGAAGGTCACCGTCCGATATTATCGCGTTGGGCTTTATTTTTAAAATGTTCCCTCTAAGGTCATAATAGCGGCGTGCGGTTTCCAAACCGCTTGGAGATTTTACTTCAAATTTTCCGTTTTCCGGGTTGATGCGCGGCAATGGAAAGAGAATATTCAAGATAGAGACCGAAAAGAGTACTCCATAAGCGTTTTCATACCATTCCACAGGCGTACAATAATAAACGTTTTTAAACTCTCTTTTAAGAATGGTGTGGGCTTTTCCTCCTGAGAAAAAGAAAAGCTCGTTTCCTTTTGCTTCCAGTTTTTTCCCTAAAACCATAAGCCTAGAAACATGTCCTAAACCGAGTTCTGAACAGCTTAGCATTAAACGCATAATTCATTAATTAGGGCATTGCCTCTTATTTTGGTTGCTTTGCAAAATTGTTAAATAAAAAGCGAATAGATGAAGAAAAAGAAGGCCATGTTTCTCCCTCGAAAAATTCTTGAAGAAAAACTCTTGCAGATGCTTGCGGAAGACCTAGGACAAGGCGACATAACAACATTCCTCATAGTTCCAGAAGGCTGCGCTGTAGAGGCTGAAGTAATAGCCAAAGAAGCAGGCGTTATCGCTGGAATAGAGGAGGCAAAGGTGCTTCTTGAAAGTTTAGGCTTAAAATTTGAGGCTTATGTTAGAGATGGAGACGAAGTAAAGCCCAAACATGTTTTGATGAAGGTTTATGGAAATGCGCGAACCATACTTTCGGTTGAACGCACCCTTCTTAACGTTATGTCACGGATGAGCGGCATAGCCACAGCCGCAAAAAAACTAGTTGAGAAAATCCAAAAGGCTGGGTATAAGACGAGGATTGCTTGCACAAGGAAAACAGCGCCGGGGCTAATGTACTTTGACAAAAGGGCTGTCGCCGTTGGCGGCGGCGACACTCATAGACTCCACTTGGACGATATGATTCTAATTAAGGATAATCATATTGCCATAGCTGGAAGTGTTGAAAAAGCCGTCAAAAAAGCCCGAGAAAAAGCCTCCTTCAGCAAGAAAATCGAGGTTGAAGTGGCTAAAGTTGAAGATGTTCTTAAGGCTGCTGAAGCTGGAGCGGATATAATAATGCTGGACAATTTCTCACCCAAACAAGTGGAAGACGCTGTGAAAATCTTGAAAAAAGCGGGATACTATGGAAAGGTGATGCTGGAAGCCAGCGGTGGAATAACAGCTGACAATATCCTTGAGTATGCTTCAAAAGGAGTGGACATAATAAGTTTGGGTGAAATAACCCACAGTGCAAAAGCCCTAAACATAAGCCTAGAAATCACAAATGTCAAGAAGGCTAAATGAAGGCCTTTATTAGCGCAATTTCAATAAAAGCAGCTATCAAAAGTGTCACTGCACATATAGAAATCATAATGCATGCGTTGACGATCTCTCTCCTCCAGTTACGCCGTATAATGCGCCAACTTAGCCAGGCATTTTCAGCAAACGCTGCAGAATACGCCAAAAACTCAAGCCATGTGAAAGGAAAAATGAAGAGTGACAGAAAAACTAGATGTGGATTTACACCGTTGCAAATACTTTGCGCTGCAATTACAACTCCAGTGCTGTAAAGCACATAAAACCCGAAGAAAAACCCTACAAAGGGAACAAAAAAGGACAAGCATAGAACAAAATTATTGCCAAAAATTAAAGTGGCTCCACGGAACATATCGACGGTTGAGATGTAATCTTGCATCTCTCCAAGCTCATCATTTATTTTAGATGCCTCTCCTTCAGTGAGCGAAGTTGAAACACCGGCAACCGTCACGGCGATCGAAACAAGAAAAAATATCAGTATCGTTATGATACGCTTTATTTTCGTCGGAAACTCTTTCCATATGCTTGATGCCAACTACTAAACTCTCCAAATCATGTTACATGTAGGGGAGCTATCTTTAAAGTTCTGAACCCCCTTGCGCATGGATTTAACATCTCTATGATATTAACTTTTTCCAAATTTCTGTCGGTGTCTGTGGCGTATCCTGAAATGTCGTGTTCCGCCGCCATTAAAGAGTAAACATATACTTTGTCGCCTAGGATTTTTGGCTGACATTTGGATGGAAGCCCAAGCATCAGCGGCTTGTTTTGTTCTAGGACTTTTTGAGAAGCATATATTATGGCGTGGGCGCCGGCTGTTAGTTCGGCTATTCTTACGGGTATGCTTTCTTTACCTATAGCTAAAACCTCTATTCCATGTTTTTGGGAGATTTCCCCCGAAATCTTCCTCAGTTTTGGAAGAATCCTTACAAGGTTGCTTCTCGCTTTGCTGGAGATTTTCATGTTTGAAAACTGTATTGGAGAAAGCTGTTCAAGAGAAACAGCCCTCAGAGACATGTCTAAGTGGACTATGTCTGCCTCCACTTTTTCAAGCAGCTGCCTGCAAAGTTCAGCTTCATAAACTATGACTTCATGGCTGTTTTCAGCTTCTGTAAAAATTGGCTTAGCCAAACATTCGCTTGGCTCTCGGTACGGGGGCTCTACTAGTACGGCTGCTGTGGCCACAATGCTTAAAGGTTCAAATTTCTCATTTAAAATGGCTGAAGAAGAATCAGCAGCAATTATCCTCAAAGGTTCCACCCTTCTTTAATAAAGCCTATGGGAATTTAGATTTACCGCTCTTCAGCCACCAGAAAACTCTGAAGCTTTCAGGCCTAGGCCTAAAACAAAAAGCTCTGAGCTTTTCGCCCTGCTGGCTTTTGGCTTTATAACTTTAACGTCTCTGAAGTGTTGTTTAACTTTGCCTATAAAGTCTTGAAGCATGTCTCCTTGGAAAACTTTCACGAAAAAGTTTCCATTGGGTTTAAGCACTTTTAGGGCTATTTCCAAAGCTTTTTGAGCCAATTCTATCTGGCGAGCGTGGTCTAACTCCCAAATTCCAGAAATGTTTGGCGAAGCATCTGAAATAACCACGTCAGCCTTACGGGGAAGCACCTCCAAAATTTGAGTTATGGTTTCCTCGTCCATTATGTCGCCGATAATTGTTTTAACGTTGCGTTCCCTAAAAGGTTCGATGGGTTTTAAGTCGACGCCTAAAACGAAACCTTGAGGTCCAACAATTTTTCTTGAAGCTTGCGTCCATCCGCCGGGTGCTGCGCCAAGGTCTACAACGACGTCGCCTTCCTTCATAAAACGGTATTTCCCCACTGCTTGAAAGAGTTTGTAGGTTGCCCTTGAACGGTAATTTTCCTCCTTTGCCTTTCTATAATAATAGTCTTTTTTGCGTTCTTGAACCCAGGCTTTTGGCAAAACTAGCTGTCACCTAAAACATTTTGGGTGGATTCGGCCATGCGGAAAAGCCATTCCGTAAGCTTTTCACAGTTTTGCGGTGTAACGTTGCCTGTTGGTCCGCATCTTGGGCTGTCGGGGCACATTACGCATGGACAGTCAACTATGGAGTCTATGGAGGCTGGAAGCCTTTTCGGGTAAAGCCTATAGGTCCATCTTCCGTTGCGGAGTTCCCTTTCACGTCTTATAAGCCCTTTACTTTCAAGTTTTAGAGCTATTCTTGAGCCTTCTCTGCTGCTTGCACCTAGCTTTCTCCATAGTTCAGACTGTAACAAGCCGTTGTTTCCAGCACTCATTATTATTTGTAATGCTTTCTGTTCTAAGTCGTTGGGCTTCGGCATCTTCCCCTTTCAGTCTCCACGCAAATATATAGGCTTTCACAATAAAATATGTTTAATCAAACATAAAATAATTTAGGTTCCAGTTGAAGTGGGACTCGTTAAAATGAAGCATGGAAAAACTGGTGAAGGATACTGTTTAGGAGTTGAAAGCACAGCCGACGACTTCAGCGTTGGAATCGCCACCTTCAGTGGCGAAATTTTAGCCAACGTAATAGACGCTTACGTCCCACCGGAGGGGGGAATCCATCCGAGGGAGGCGGCGCAACACCACGCTGAGGTTGCAGACAAGGTTATTGAAGAAGCCTTCAAAACGGCTGGCATAAAACCAAAAGATTTAACGGTTATAGCGTTTTCGCAAGGCCCAGGCCTTGGACCGTGTCTAAGAACGGGGGCTACCGTGGCACGGGCGCTTGCCTCTTATCTGCATGTTCCACTTGTCGGCGTCAACCACTGCATAGCCCACATTGAAATAGGAAAATTAAAGACTGGTGCAGTAGATCCCGTCACGCTTTATGTTTCCGGCGGAAACACTATTGTGGCGGCTTTTGACGCTGGACGTTACAGAGTTTTCGGTGAAACATTAGACATTGCCTTAGGAAACTGTTTAGACGTTTTCGCAAGGGAAGCTGGATTAAAACAAAGACCCGGAGAACCTTTTGGAGCCGTTGTTGAAAGGTTTGCGAAAAACGGGAATGTTTTTGTGCCGCTGCCATACGCTGTTAAAGGCATGGACATGTCTTTCAGTGGGCTTTTGACGGCCGCCATAAAAGCCTTCAAGAAAGGCGAGTATAGGCTGGAGGACTTGTGCTATAGTCTCCAGGAAACAGCGTTTTCAATGGTTGTTGAGGTTACTGAAAGGGCTTTAGCTCACACGGAGAAAAAGGAAGTCTTGTTAACTGGCGGTGTCGCCGCTAACAAAAGGCTTCAGGAGATGGTGCGCTCCATAGCAGAGGAGCACAACACCAGATTCTGCACAGTTCCAAGCGAATACGCCGTTGACAACGGGGCCATGATCGCGTGGACTGGTGTTTTGGCGTTTACCCATGGCATCATAACGCCCCTCGAAGAGAGTTTTGTACGGTTGAGGTGGCGTATCGAAGAGGTTGAAGTTCCTTGGGTGAAGTGAACCAGCCGGTTCTCATCAAAATGGGTGCAGAGGCCTACTTGTTTCTTGCAGAATGGCACGGCAAGAAAGTCGTTTTGAAGAAGCGTTTGCCCAAAAAATATAGGATTCCCGCCTTAGACGAGCAGATCAGAGCGTACAGAACCGTTCACGAGTCTCAGTTGATGCACGAGGCGAAAAAAGCCGGAGTGCCAACACCCACAATATTTTTTGTCGACGTAAAAAACTCCACAATCGTAATGGAGTTTGTTGAGGGAAGACAGCTAAAACAGTTGTTAAAAGATGTTTCCGAAGATGATAGATGGCAGTTATGCCATAAAATTGGCGAGTTGATTGGAAAACTCCACCGGTATGGCATAGTTCACGGAGATCTAACAACCTCAAACATGATCCAAGCTCCAGATGGAAAAATCTTCTTTGTAGATTTTGGATTGAGCGAGAAAACAATGGAGCTTGAAGCAAGGGGCGTTGATCTGCACCTTATGAAAAGGGCATTGCAAAGCACGCATTTTCAGTACGCAGAAAAATGTTTCAACGCTATAATTGAGGGGTATAAGAGTGTTTTGGGGATTGACGAAGTGAAAAACGTTTTAGATAAAATAAGGGAAATAGAAAGGAGAGGACGCTACATAGCCGAAAGAAGAAGCGAATAAGACACGGTAGAAAGCTGAAAAGAGGCTGAATCGTGTGAACTTCCAATTGAAGGGCAAAGTCATATTCTTCGCCACAAACAACATTAACAAGTTCAATGAAGCCCGAAGGGTTTTAAGCCGCCACGGGATAGCGGTGGGCATGTTAAGGGTTAAAACGCTGGAAATCCAGAGCGAAAGTTTAGAGGAAATCGCAAAGGCAAGCGCTATCCACGCTTTTCAACAGTGCCATCTCCCAATAATCGTTGAGGATGCTGGCTTATTTATAGAAGCCTTAAACGGTTTCCCGGGGCCCTATGCTGCCTACGTTTACAAGACCATTGGAAACGAGGGCTTGTTGAAACTTATGGAGGATTTTGCCAACAGAAAAGCCTACTTCCAGTCGGTGGTTGCCTACTTTTCGGAAGACCTAAACGCGCCCATATGTTTTAAGGGCAAAGCCTTCGGAGAAATAACAAGGGATGCTCGGAAAGGGTGTTCAGGTTTTGGTTTCGACCCCATTTTCAAGCCTTCAGGCAGTGAGAAAACTTTCGCTGAAATGGGCATAGACGAAAAGAACAGGTATTCACATAGGGCTAAAGCTCTCCGCAAATTTGCCAAGTGGTATAAAGGCTTAAAAGCCGAAAAATAAAACCATAAGATTCGCGGAGGTTTTCCGGTTGAGTGAAGGGCAAGCCACTATTCCAAAGGAGGTCATAATAGCGCCAAACGAAAAAGTCCTTATGGTTTTGGAGAGGCACTACGTCTCATACGTGACAATGGCAACCGTAGGGCTCATAGTGATATGGATTATCATAGGCGGTGTGAGTCTAGCGGTGTCGCTTGAATACCGGTGGATTACGTTTCCGATACAAGTGTTTGCGTTCTTAGTTCTTCCAGTTCTGGTTTATGGGTTAGGCTATATTTATGTAAAGGGACACCGCTACATAATCACAAATGAGCGCATAATAATGTTCAGAAAATTCATTGGAATTCTTATGAGAACGGTTACTCACGACAAAATCACAGACATAATTGTGAATCAAGGACCGATAGGTAGACTTTTCAACTATGGCAGAGTCTCCCCGATCACGGCTGGCATGATTATGCCGATGGGAGCCGCCATATTCTCGATTTCCGGTGTTAAAAATCCCTATGAGGTTAGGGATGCCATTGCAAAGCTTGTAAAAGAAATCAAGCCGAAAGGTGCAGAAAGCTGATGGCAGCAACGGAGCTTACCAAAAAGTATGTGTCGCTCCTTCAAGACGAAAAAATTTTAATGACGCTGCAAAGGCGTTACCCTTCGATATTCTCTTCTATTCTATCAACTGCTGGATTCGCGCTCATCGTGTATTGGTGGTCGATTTTTCGTTATATCACCCAATACGCTGGATTTTTAATGGAGGCACTGTTCACATTATTTTATGCATTAATAGTTGTTATTGCGGGCATTTTCACTTTAATGGCCATCGTTGGCTACTTTTACGTTAGGGGCCATCTCTACATTCTAACCGACAGACGAATTATTATGCTAAGAAAGTTCATCACAGTGTCTGTTAGGGAACTTACATACAACGAAATAACAGACATTATCGTGAGCCAAGGCCCACTAGCAAGATGGCTAAATTATGGTTCTATAACACCATTAAGCCCCGGTGTTAGAGGCGTATATGCTTTGCCGTATCCCTATTTTAGGAGAACTTCCTATGCAAGGGTTGAATTGAAGGACGTTAGCGATCCTTTAAAAGTTGCTAGTGAACTTTTCAATTTAACCCATACGCACAGTTTGGGCTGAAAGTTTAAATCGAAGTTCTTAAATATCCGTCTATCCTCGCTTTCACAAAGCTAGACGGGGTATGCATGCCGAAACAGGAAAAGGGAAAGTCCCATTCAACCAGACCAGTAAGTAAGCGTCCTCCAAGCTGGTGTAAATACCAGCCCGAAGAAGTGGAAGCACTCGTCATTAAGCTTGCAAGGGAAGGCCACCCTCCTAGCCGTATAGGCACAATTCTCAGAGACCAATATGCTATCCCGCTTGTTAAACCATTGACTGGGAAAACTATAACCCAGATTCTTAGGGAAGCGGGACTTGCACCGTCCATACCTGAAGATCTTGAAAACTTGCTTAAAAAGGCCGCGAGGCTTTCAGCCCACCTTGAAAAGCATAGGAAGGACTTGCATAACAAAAGGGCTTTGCAGCTTGTCGAAGCCAAAATTCATAGACTTGCAGAATACTATAAGCAAGAAGGTGTTTTACCGTCTGATTGGAAGTATGAGCCAAAAGCCGCCTCCATAGCGTAGGAATTAAAAATCCAAAATTTGCAAAGCTGAAACTTCTTAAGCAGAGAAACCTCAAAACACTGTGATAAGAATGGAGCAGAATGGGCGGACTGTAGGCTTTTTCGAAAGTGTTTCAAAAGCAGCCGATGTAATGCGGCAAGCCGTCAAGGAGGATTTTTACATTTACGTTTTTTCACATTTAGACGCTGACGGGATAGCTGCTGCTGGGATTATTGGCAAAGCCTTGTACCGTCTTGACGCAAGATTCCGAATTAGGATAACCCAATGGGTCGACGAGAAGCTTGTAAACGAGATAGTTGAAGAAAAGCCTCAAATGGCTGTTTTCACAGACTTGGGAAGCGAACACGCACTTTTACTGAGACAGAAAGCTCCAGAAATCAAAGTCGTTGTTTTAGACCACCATCAGATCAGCGGGGACATCGGCGATTTCCCCTGTGTTAACCCCCACATTTACGGCATTGACGGCGCACGAGACATAAGCAGTTCAGGAGTAGCCTATCTCGTGGCTAAAGCCATTGACAAGGTAAACATGGATTTGGCGCCCATCGCCGTTGTTGGCGCCCTCGGAGACTTGCAGGACAAATATGACCAGCGAAGCCTGGGAGGCTTAAATGAGAAGATAGTTGAAGATGCGAAAAGCCAAGAACTGTTAATTGTTGAAAAAGACTTGATATTTTTTGGTAGAGAAACCCGCCCCATCCATAAAGCTTTAGCCTCAACCACAAACCCGTTTATCCCCGGCATAAGTGGGGAAGAGGGCAAAAGTTTCGCGTTCTTAGACAGCCTTGGCATTAAAGCAAAAGTGGACGACAAGTGGCGAGCTCTAAGAGATTTGACGGAAGAAGAGAAAAGAAGACTTTGCTCAGCCCTCGCGGATTATCTTGTCTCAAAGGGACTACACTACGAAGTATCGAATTTAATAGGCTACGTTTATACGTTAACCCGAGAAGACTCTTGGACCCCGCTTCGAGACGCAAGAGAGTTTGCCGTCTTGTTAAACGCGGCGGGTCGAATGGATAAACCGGGAGTTGGCGTTGCAATATGCATGGGTGACAGGGGCGCCGCCCTTGAAGAGGCAAACAAAATCCTAGAAGAGTATAGGCGGACAATCAATAAGTATCTTAGCTGGATAATGGAAAAGCCCGGACGGATTAAGGAGCTTGAATACATTTATGTTGTTTACGGCGAAGACTATATAGATGACAAAATAGTGGGGGCTGTATCCTCCATCCTTTCAACTTCGCTGCCTAATCCGGAAAAGCCGCTAATTGCCTATGCAGACGTGAAAGAGGAAGGTCTGGTGAAAGTGTCTGCCAGAACCGTGGACGCTGTTGTTGCAAAGGGCGTTAACCTTGGAGAGATAATGCAGACAGCTGCTGAAAAATGTCTCGGAAAAGGCGGGGGCCACGACGTGGCGGCTGGAGCTCAAATACCAATTGAAAACGTGGAGACCTTCATTAAACTGGTCAACGAGCTTGTTGGGAAACGGTTGGCTGGCGTTAAAATTGGAAGCTGAAATCACCATAGTCTACGAGGATGAAAGGAAAGCAAAAGCGGTTGCAGAAGCAATTTCTCCAGACAACTTTAAGGTGCCCCGAGGGCTTTATGTTAAAACTGAGAGAAGAGACACCAGCGTTTGGACGTTCATAAAATGCAACAGAAGTCTTCAAACGCTCATCGCAACGGTTGACGATTTACTCTTTGCCATTACAACGGCTGAGAAAACCTTAAAGACTGCACAGAACTTGAATAGAAAGGTATGCGCTTCTTTATAAGGCTAAAAAAGGTGGGCAACATAGAAAATGTTGGACATAAAGCTCATCAGAGAAAAACCTGAACTTGTTAGGGAAAACCTCGCAAGAAGAGGTGATCCAGAATACCTTAAAATGTTGGATGAGCTTATCGAGTGTGACAAGCTTTGGCGACAAAATCTAACAAAGCTTAATGAAATGCGTCGAGAAAGAAACCGGGTGACAGCTGAAATCGCATCCCTAAAAAAGAGGGGGGAAGACGTTAGAGCAGTTGTTTCAAAAGCTAAAGCGATTGATGAAGAAATCGCTGCACTGGAGAAGCTTGTAGCCGACTACGAGATGAAAGTGCGCAATTATCTCATGATGTTACCAAATCTTCTGCACGAGTCTGTTCCAGTTGGCAAAGATGAAAACGACAACGTTGTTGTTAAAACATGGGGAGAACCGTCGAAGTTCAGCTTTCCACCGAAGGACCACATAGATTTAGGCTTAAAATTGGACATCATGGATATTGAAAGGGCTGGGAAAATTGCTGGCTCCAGATTCTTCTATTTGAAAAATGAAGGTGTCTTATTGGACGTGGCTTTGATGTGCTTCGCTTTAGAAGAAATGGTTAAGAAAGGTTACACACCCATAGAGCCTCCCTTCCTCATGAGGCGTAAACCCTATGAAGGTGTCATAGCCCTCAGCGACTTTGAAAACGACTTGTACAAGGTTGAAGGCGAAGACCTTTATTTGATTGCAACTTCAGAGCATCCAATGGCGGCCATGTTTATGGATGAAGTTTTGAAGGCTGAAGATTTACCCATAAAGTTTGTTGGAATAAGCACAAACTTTAGGAAGGAAGCTGGTGCCCACGGCAAAGACACCCGAGGGATTTTTCGCACTCACCAGTTCAACAAAGTCGAACAGTTTGTTTTCTGCAAGCCGGAGGACTCTTGGAAAATGCATGAGGAGCTCTTAAAGAACGCGGAGGAGCTTGTGCAAAAACTGGAGCTGCCATATAGAGTTGTCAACGTTTGCACCGGCGACATTGGAAAAGTCGCCGCTAAAAAATACGACATTGAAGCGTGGATGCCAGCGCAAAAAGCCTACAGAGAAATAATCTCATGCAGCAACTGCACAGACTACCAAGCGAGGAGGCTTAACATCCGTTACCGAGAAAAAGAGGGAGAACCGCCAAAAGGCTTCGTACACACCTTAAACTCAACAGCGCTCGCCACGGGAAGAACCATTGTAGCTATTTTAGAGAATTATCAACAGGAAGACGGCTCGGTGGTTATCCCAGAAGTTTTAAGAAAATACATGATGGGCATAGAGAAAATCTCCCCAAAAAAGTAAAGTTTAATACCCTTCAATGAAACTTTTCATCGCTAAATGGAGGGCTATCGTGTCTGCTAAAAAAGTCCGGGATAAATGGCGTAGCAAAGCATGGTACACAGTGTTAGCTCCACCATATTTTGGAAACGTGGAGCTTGGGTCAATCCCCGCAGACGAGCCGGAAAAACTGCTTGGAAGGGTTATTGAAGCAACCCTCTACGACATTACGGGAGACTTCGCCCACCAATACATGAAAATCTACTTCCAAATAACGAGAATCGAGGGAAAAACAGCCCACACCATGTTTAAGGGACACGAGTATTCTAGGGATTATTTGCGAAGCCTTGTACGCAGAAGAACAACAAAGGTTGACGGCATATTCAACGTAACAACAAAGGACGGGTATAGGTTAAGAGTCGCCGTATGCGCTTTCACCCTTTCAAGAATCAAGACTTCACAAGAAACAGCTATTCGCAAAGTTATGGCGAAAATTGTTGAGGAGAAAAGTAAGGCCTTAACCTTGGACCAGTTCGCCCAAGAAATGGTTCTTGGAAAAATCGCCTCAGACGTTTACAATGAAGCCAAAAAAATTGTTCCACTGCGACATGTCGGTGTCAGAAAATCAAAGCTTCTAACGCAAGTAGTTCAGCCCCAAGCACAGGTGAAAGCACCACTGCCGAAAGCAGAACAAGGGTAACTTTCAACAAGTTTTTGTATCCGCGACCCGTTTCAAAGGCTTTTAGGTTTAAATGCGTTTCTGTGTGGAAAGAAAGCATAGTGGAACATGCGTATAAACGAGGAATAACGAATGGGCGGAGACGTTAAAGTTATCCTGTACGGTGTTGGTGCCATCGGCAGCTTAATTGCTAAAGCTATGCTAGAAAAGAAGGGCTTAAAAATTGTTGGCGCCGTGGATATAGCAAAGGATAAGGTTGGCAGAGATTTAGGCGAAGTGTTAGGCTTAAAAAAGAAGGTTGGTGTGAAGGTTTACGCCAATGTTGATGAACTTTTCTCTATAACGAAGGCGGATATAGCCGTTCACGCAACATCCTCATATCTTAGGGAGGCTTACCCCCAAATAGCTTCTCTCGTAAAGCATGGCGTTAACGTCATATCCACATGTGAAGAACTAGCCTACCCACACTATTCAGAGCCTAAAATTGCAAGAAAACTGGACGCTTTAGCTAAAAGACACGATGTTACTGTTCTCGGCACCGGCATAAACCCGGGCTTCTTGATGGACACCCTTGTAATCACGTTGACTGCAGTCTGCCAAAAAATAGAAAAAATCGAAGCAGTCAGAGTTATGAATGCTGCCACGAGGCGTCTGTCATTCCAAAAAAAGATAGGGGTAGGGCTGACCGTCGAAGAGTTTAAACAGAAAATTGAAAGCAAACAGATCACGGGACATGTGGGGCTTGAACAGTCTATAGCCATGATTGCAGACGCTTTAGCGTGGAAACTTGAGGGAATAAAAGCCGAACCAGCAGAGCCTGTAATTGCAAAAGAAAACGTGAAAAGCGAAGCCATAGAGGTCAAGGCTGGAGGGGTGGCTGGTTTAAGACAGACAGCAAAGGGATACATGGAAGGCAAAGAAGTTATAGTTCTGGATTTTCAAGCCTATATAGGCGCCGAGGAGGAGTATGACGCTATAAACATTACTGGTGTGCCAACGGTTAAACAGAAAATACAGCCATGCATCCACGGAGACTTAGGCACCGTTGCAATAGTTATAAATGCCATTCCAAGGGTGCTTAACGCGCCCGCGGGCCTGCTAACTATGAAGGACTTGCCGGTTCCATCAGCCATGTTAGAGAATGTACGGAAATACTTGAAATCCTAGATTACACGAAAATTCAAAACCCGCTAGGCATGTTAAAACTTTAAAATAGCTTTAGACACTGTTGTATCGCGTGATGCCGATGACTGCAAAAAATGTCCACGAGAAAGGCACCTTATCCCTTGAAGAATTAATTGCCAAGATGAAAAGCAAACCCGATTTCCATAAAGCTGGAGCCATAGCGATTTTTGTCGGGGTTGTCCGCGGAGAAAACCCCAACGGTGAGAAAGTTCAAAAAATGGAGATTGAAGCTTATGAAGAAAAGGCTGACGAAGTTTTGTCAAGAATTTGCCAAGACTTAAAGGTGAGGAAAGGTGTGGTGGACGTTCAAATACACCATTTTTATGGCGAATTTAACGTTGGCGACGATCTTGTATACGTTTTGGTTGCAGGCGCTCATAGAGAAAATGTCTTCCAAGTTTTGAAGGAAGCTGTTGAAAGATACAAAAAGGAAGCCCCAATATTCAAAAAGGAACACGTCGTCACAAAAGATGGAGAAGTAAAATCCTACTGGGTTGCTGAAAGGGAACTTTATTGAAAAGTGTTATTAAGCTTTCCATAAAACTATGTGTGGTGGGATGAAGAGTCTTGGAAAGTAAAAGCTACACGTGGTTTGAGAGGAGGCGGAGAACTAAAGCCTTAGACTTGGCGCAGGAACAGATAACAAAAGCTCTTGACACCGTGACGCTTCTTAACTACGCCATGAAAAAGATGGTTGAAAACAAAAGGAAAGAAGCCATGCAACACATAGACAACGTCTTCAAGGTTGAAAAGGAGGTTGACAGACTACGCACAGAAGTTTTCAAAGAACTTTCAAAGGGCGTGGCGCTTTTCGCCGAATACCGTGAAGACTTAATGCACCTTGTGAAAAGATTGGACACGCTTGCAGACCACGTGAAAGACGCGGCAAGATGCATCAAAATGCTGGGAGAGGCAAAGATACCGAAAGAATTATGGGAGAGCACCGCCCGCACGACGGCTCTTCTTGTGGATTGCGCCCAAGCCTTGAGAGGAAGCATTGAAAAAATCGCTGTTGACTCTTCTGGAGCCATAAATGGAGCAAAAAAAGTTGAGGAAATAGAAAAGAAAATAGATGATGAATATTTGAAAACAAAGGCATTATTCATTAAATATGGAAACGAAATGGACAGCGGCTCCATGGTTATCTTCGACGACCTTGTAGAGTTTATTGAACACGCCGCAGACATGTGTGCAGACACAGCTGACTACATAGTGATTCTTGCAAGCAGAGAATAGCCTTTCCCTCGTTTATCAGCCGCTTTTAGATATAGCCTTTCCAAGGGCGAACGATAAGACTAGAACAAGAAATGTTCCGAAGAGCCCCGCAAGCAGAGCCGACATGTAAGGGTGCTCGACTGCTGGAAGCGTATAGTCTGGCATAAAGCCACCCCATAAAGGTTCATTTTCTTCTACGCCGAGCGTTTCAGCCACGGTTTCCAGTCCGTCTGGATATGTTGAGGCGAATGGCAACAGAACCGCAAAGCCCACTAACATTAGGATTAGAGCTTTGACATAACCCTTCAAGCAGCATCCCTCTTGAGGAGGGCTAACCCGTTTAGAACTGCTGGTTGAAGCCTATAAAGCTGGGTTAGGAAAGTTGTTGTTATGGCTGCCTCGGCAAGCCCTATTAAAGTGTGCCAGAAAAGCATGGCTGGGACTGTTATGGCTATCCCGCCGACCTGTGAAAAAACTGGGGAAATGCCTATCTCTAAACCGCATGCCAACGCTCCGAGAACTACGGAAAGCCAAGAGGCAACGAAGACGCCTATGGCGAAGCGTTTGCCTCGAGTGGAGCTGCCTGCAATAAGCTTTACTATGAAGAAGCTTAACCCGCCTATGACGGCCATGTTGAAGATGTTGGCGCCTAGGGCGGATATTCCGCCATCTGCAAAGAACAATGCTTGCATTAACAAGACAATCGTCATGCTTAAAACCGCCGCGTATGGACCTAAAACAACCGAGAGAAACGTGCCGCCAACCAAGTGTCCGCTGGTTCCATAGGTTATTGGAAAGTTGATCATTTGCGCCACAAAAACAAAGGCGCTTGAAACCGCCAGTATAGACGCAAAAGATTTTGGATAAGCGCCTTTTGCTTTTCTCCAACACCAAAATAGGAAGATTACGGAGACCATGTTCATTAAAATTGAAATTTCGGGGCTTAGGTAGCCGTCCGGTATGTGCATTTCAAAGCCTCAGTAATACTTTTTATAGTAAAAGTATTACCTTTATAAACCTTCCGCACAAACGCCTTACCCTAAACACGTTAAAGTAACGCTTAACTTAAAAGGACTGATGTCCAAATTAACATTTAACGCGCAGCTGTCATTTAACGTTGGGAAAAACATGAGGTTGTTTGGCAGTTCTGGGGTTAGAGGTTTAGTCGGCGTCGAGCTAACTCCAATCTTAGCAGCGAAAGTGGGGATGGCTGTCGGCACCTTTACAAAGGCTGGACGGGTTCTTGTGGCAAGAGACACCAGAACTTCCGGATTAATGCTTGAAAACGCCGTCATTTCGGGGCTGCAAGCATGCGGCGCCAAAGTTTTCCGCCTAGGAGTCGCGCCCACTCCGGTCTTAGCCTACCTAACAAAGGCTCTGGGCGTCGATGCTGGAGTGATGATTACAGCTTCGCACAACCCACCGGAATACAATGGTATAAAGCTTTTTGACGAAGCTGGCATGGCTTATGGTGATGAATATCAAGATGAAATAGAACGATTAGTCGCACATGGGAACTTTCGTTTAGCAGAATGGCAAAGCATAGGTGAAGCAGCATCAATAGATGAAAAAAGCCGCTACATTCAGATGGTATTGGAAAGCGTTAAGCTCAGCGGAAGATGGCATGTTGTAGTAGACCCTGGATGTGGAGCAACAAGCCAAACAGCACCAACAGTTTTTAAAAATTTAGGATGCAAGGTCACAGCCATAAACGCCCAGCCCGACGGTTTCTTTCCCGGAAGAAGCCCAGAGCCTAACGCTGAGTCTCTTAAATTTTTGGCTGAAACCGTAAAAGCCTTAGGAGCCGACATTGGCGTGGCTTACGATGGTGACGGAGACAGAGCAGCCTTTATAGACGAAAATGGCGCTTTTGTGGATTTTGACAGAGCTTTGGCGGCGTACGCCGCCTACACGGTTAAGAAAAGTCGTGGAAAGGGCGGGGTAGTTGTCACGAACGTTGAGGCTTCTATGTGTGTTGAGCGAATGGTTGAGCTTATGGGTGGAAAAGTTGTCAGAACAAAGGTGGGCGATGTTTACGTGGCTGAAGCTGTCAAAAAGTTTGGCGCCATTTTCGGCGGAGAACCTTGCGGTGCATGGATACATCCACAATGCCACTACTGTCCTGACGGAGTTCTTTCCTCTGCGCTTTTGCTGAAAGCCTTAGAAGACGAGAATAAGAAGCTTTCAGAGTTTGTCGCCGACGTTCCAGCCTTCCAAGTTTTGAGGAAAAACATCCACTGCGGAAATGAGGTAAAACATGCTGTTGTTGAAAAAGCGGCGGACCGCCTAAAGGCGAGCTTTCCAAACTGTAAAGAGGTTTCCATGGTTGATGGTGTTCGCATAGCCCTTGAAGATGGATGGTTTTTAGTTAGGGCTTCAGGCACCGAGCCTCTTGTACGTTTAACCGTGGAGGGTGAATCTTTAAAAGTTGCGGAAAAGATAATGGAGAAGGCTGCAAGTGTGATTGCGGAAGTTGTGGAGGATTTTGAACAGTGAAGGCTGTTGTTTTGGCTGCGGGCGAGGGGGTTAGGCTTCAACCTTTAACTTTCACGCGTCCAAAACACATGATTAGCGTCGGCGGAAAGCCTATTCTCGAACATTGTCTAGACGCCGTTAAGGCTTGCGGCATAAACCATGTAATAATCGTTGTTCATTACATGGCTGACGTCATCCGCCAGCACTTCGGTTCGGGTGAAAAGTTTGGACTTGAAATAGAGTATTTTGAGCAGCCCAGCGTTCTTGGGACTGGAAACGCTGTAAGTGTTGTTGAACCATTTATAGAGGATGATTTTGTGCTTGTTTATGGCGATTTGCTTTTCACGCCGGAAGCCCTAAAAAAGGTGCTCAATCTACACAGTGCGAAAAAGCCTGCCGCAACATTGGCCGTTGTTCCCGTGGAAAGGCCAGAAGACTACGGCGTATTAGAAATTGAAAGAGATGGCTTGGTGAAGCGCATAATTGAAAAGCCAGCTCGTGAAGAAGCGCCTTCAAACATGGCTAATGCTGGAATATACACGTTTTCCACGGAAATTTTCTCGAAAATTAGAAAGATTAAGGCTTCTTCTAGGGGTGAATGGGAAATCACCGACGCCATCCAATTACTGATTAAGGAGGGCGGGTCTGTTTTTGCTGTTGAAATTCCACGCGCCGACTGGTTTGACATTGGCAGACCATGGGATTTGCTTGAAGCCAACCGTTGGGTGTTAAACCGAATGGAACATAAAATACTGGGGTTTGTGGAAACAGGCGCCCACATTACTGGCCCAGTTACTGTGGCGGAAACAGCGCATGTTCGCTCTGGAGCATACATCGAAGGTCCAGCGTATATAGGTGAGCACAGCGACATCGGACCGAACTGTTACATACGTCCATGCACGAGCATAGGCAGAAAAGTGCGCATTGGAAACGCGTGTGAAATAAAAAACAGCATAATCATGGACGGAGTGCATATAGGCCACTTATCTTATGTGGGCGACAGCATTGTGGGTGAAAACTGCAATTTGGGCGCTGGAACCATAACCGCCAACTATCGGTTGGACGCTGGAACAGTCAAAATGATGGTTAAGGACAAGCTTGTGGACAGTGGCAGAACAAAGCTTGGAGCGGTTTTAGGCGACAACGTGAAAACGGGTATAAACGCCCTCTTCATGCCCGGCGTGAAAGTTGGAAACAATTGTTGGATAGGCCCAAACGTCGTGGTCTACCGGGACGTGCCGCCGAACACAGCCTTATTCCTCAAACAGAATTTGGAAGAAAGAAGGCTGGGCTAACCGATTATTATTGATGTTCCGCAATATTCGCACTGCACTGAAGTTTGGCCCTTGTAAATTTCTTTGGTGTAGGGCGCCCCACAGTGGGGGCAGCGGACAACCCGTATCGTAGGCGCTTCTTTCGGCGTTACGCCCTTTATTGTTGCTATGTCTCTGTCGGCTTCTCCGCCGACAATGTATTGGAAGAATCTTGTTATTACGTCGGCTTCCCAGTCTTTAACGTCGAAGGGTGTTTCCTCCACTCTGACGCTTGGCTTAAAGCGTATGTAAACGCCTGTCCAAGCAATTAGTCCAACCCTCCCCTTCGAGATTTCTTGCAGAGCGCCTATGGGTTGTTCGATTAGCACTGTGCGTTCCGTCTTCTTTTTTGTGGCTATGAAGAGCTTCTTTTCAAGCACAACCTCCCTTTTTCCTTCGAAAATGAAGCGTTGGTTTGTGAAGTATAATGTGCCCTCACACTTGTCCTTCGTCATAATTTTTCCTTCGATGGCTAGAACTGGGCTTTCCTCGGGTTTAAGCGGGAAAGACGCGAAAGAGAAAAGCTCCATGGTTTTCTCTGCAATTTTTAGGTCTCTGTCTATGGCGTTAATGCTTCCAAGAAACTCGCCTAGAGAGGCGTTTACCCTAGCGGTTTCAGCTGCCACACGCGCCCTTAGGGTTGAGGCTTCCACCGAGAGGCGGCTTGCCAAGCCCCAGCAAAAAGCCGTGTTTCCGCGACTTATCTCAGCCCTCAGCCGGTTGGCATCCGATTGTAGTATGCGAATTTGAGCGGTTAATGGTTGAACATTGTTATAGAACGCCTGTTTAATTGTTGGGGAGGCTTCCATCCACTTTTTAGTCAAAAGCTCGATGCTTTTTTCAAGATGCCCCATGGCGGCGTAACCGCGCACCCTAACAGTTGTAAGTCTGCTGGGCAGAGAAGCCATAGCACTGTCGATGTAGGCTAGTTTGCCTTCCACGTCGCTTATAGCTGCAGAAGCACCTGACAAGTCTGATTCAATTGACCGCAGCCTTGCGTGAAGGGCTTCCCGCTCCCTGTCAACACCCGCCATTATCTCGCCACAAAGCTAATTTTCGCTTAATCATAACTAATAACCCTTGTGTAGTTTAAATCCTAAAATACGGGTGTCACATACTCTAAGCTCAGAGGAGGACAAGCTTTGTCAGCAGCTCAGAGAAGATTTTACACCGAAATTTCAGCCCTCGTAGACAAAAACGTTATTGTGATAACTACAGCCGGCAAAACATATAATGGAACTTTGATAGGCATAAACCCGGACAACTTAAGCCTTTGCTTAGCTGAAGCCAAAGACGAGGAGGGTAAAAAACTTCACAGAGTGTTTTTGAACGGGTCGGTTGTCGCCCAAATACTTAGTGTAGAGAAACCTTTTGACTTGAGGGCTCTGGCTGAACGTCTTGAAAGGGTTTTCCCAACCATGGTTAAACTTTACGAGGATAAAGGGTTCATATGGGTTATGGATAAAATCAAAGTAACTGAGAAAGGTGTGGTGGAGGGTTCCGGTCCGGCTGCGGAAAGAGTGCAGAAAGTCTATGAACAGTTTGTCAGCGAAACCAAAGGCTAGACAAACCAGCGGAAATCTTCCTTTTTCTTTTCCTCTTCCTTAACTGTTCTAACCCAGCCAAAAGACTCTAGGATTTTGGCGGTTTTTTCAGCTGCCAAATCAAGCCTCGACAAGTCAACATTCAACCCCAAATACTTGTTGAGGGCTGAAAGCGCATAGCGTGCAGCGTTCGCGTCTGGATAAGTGCCCAAAGTTTCAACCAGAAGCGAAAAACCCTTAAAGCCCCTTAAGGCGCCAAGCCCTATCAAAATGCCAGCCACTCCAAAAATGTTCCCAACCATTATTTTTGCGCCCAATTTTAGCGCTTCCTTCAAGGTTTCCACGTCTGAAGCCGCACAGTAGACTTCCGGAACCGCTTTTACCTCTCCCTGTTTGAAGCCTCCCACCGTTATGAGGAATCGACACCCCAATTCTTCGGCGATGTCTAACACGCGGCCGCTAAGCTCGTATTGTCCAAAAGTTGTTAAAGCCTGGGTGTTGCCATACCATATAATCAAGTCGCGTCCGCCGCCTCCACTCTTGTAATAGTACAGTTCATTTATGGGCGAGCGAGGTTCTCCAGTTTCAGTTGTTACAGCCAAGTCTTGGAAGGAGGCAGATAAAATTCTTGCAAAACGTTTGGCTTTCAACTCGTGGATTAAATGCAGAGCTACGATGTTGGCTACGAAGCCTATTCCGGGAAGCCCCTCGATAAGCACTGGATTGTTGAGTTTAGGCTTTTCCTCTATCTGGATTGATAAGGGCATACTGTTTCCTCTGGTGTTTAGTAAAGCTTCACATTTTATAAACTTGTTTAACCGATTTTGTCTAGACCAAGTAATGAGCTTCGAAGTAAAGGAAAGGGACCTGCTGGCGAGAATTGGGAAACTGCGAACCAAAAGTGGTGTAGTTGAGACCCCGCTTCTTTTCCCAGTCATAAATCCAGCAGTGCAGCCGATCCCTCCAAAAAGAATTCGTGAAGAATTTGGTTTTGAAGCGCTAATAACGAATGCCTACATTTTAAAGAAACGTTTCAAAAACACGCCGGTGGAAATAGGCTTGCATAATTTTCTGGACTTTAACGGTGTTATAATGACTGATTCAGGAGCCTACCAAATACTTGTCTATGGAGACGTGGAAACGACACCAGAGGAAATTGTGGCTTACCAGGAACAGATAGGAACAGATATAGCCACCATACTGGACTGGCCGACAGGCTGGAAAGCCACGAGAAAACATGCAGAACAAACTGTCGAAGAAACATTGAAAAGAGCACGTGCGCTATTCCAGACAAAAACTAGGGATGATATTCTCTGGGTTGGCCCTGTCCAAGGTGGGCGTTACCTAGACCTTGTGGCGAAGTCAGCCCATGAAATAAGTGCCCTTCCATTTCACATTCACGCGCTTGGAAGCCCCACTGAGGTCATGGAAAATTACCGTTTCGACGTTTTAGTGGACATGATTTTAACCGCCAAAATGAACCTGCCTATAGAGAGGCCTCTCCACCTTTTTGGAGCTGGCCATCCTTTCATGTTTGCTTTGGCGGTTGCTCTGGGATGCGACATGTTTGATTCCGCAGCCTACGCCATTTACGCTAAAGAGGGCCGTTACATGACAGAGTCTGGAACGGCTAGGCTTGAAGAACTTGAGTATTTTCCATGTTCGTGTTCGAAGTGTTCGAGTAAAACGCCGAGAGACGTCATGGAAATGCCGCCAAATGAGAGGCACGTTTTCCTTGCAGAGCACAACCTTTATGCGTGTCTTTCTGAGATCATGAGGATAAAGCAGGCTATAAGGGAAGGGCGCCTCTGGGAGCATCTGGAGCTTAGAATGCATGGGCATCCGACGCTTCTACAAGCCTTGAAAAAGTTGAAGAAGTATGAAGATTTTATTGAGAAACACAGCCCAATAGCCAAGCCCAGCGGGGTGTTCTTTTTCAGCCATGTTGGTTTATCTCGCCCAGAGGTTGTGCGCCACAGAGTTAGGCTTTCCGAGAGGTTCACGCCTCCGGCGGGAGTTGAAATCCTCGTTTTGATGCCTCAGACGAAGACTAAGCCTTTCCATAGGTCTGGGCCTTACAAGAAGCTGGTTAAAACGCTTCGCAACATTTTAAGTGTAGAAGAATTAGCCAAAGTTCATGTTTGCTTTTACGAAGCTCCCTTTGGCATTGTTCCCATAGAACTGGACGAGGTTTACCCGCTCTCCCAACATGAAACAGCTCTGCCACCAGACATGGAAACGGCGGAGTATGTGGCTGTTCAAGCAGCAAACTACATAAGCCGAACAAACTACAAAGCGGTGGTGTTTCTTAACAACCATGAAACTTGGAGAGGAAAAGTTTTAGAAGCTTGCAGGAAAGTCTGCCAGGAAAAGGGAATAGCCTTTAAAAGTTTTGATATTGAACAAGACTGGATCAAGCTTCTCGCCGATTTTCTAAAGGGAAGTGAAAAACCTTGATTAGGGCGGACCTCCACATTCACACAATTTTCTCGCCGGATTCCTCTATTCCGCCGAAAACATTGGTTGAAACTCTTCTGGTCCATCCGTTCATAAAGGCAGTGGCAATAACAGACCACAACACTGTTAGAGGTTATTTTAAGGTGCGGGAGTTGGCTGCCGCCTATCCAGACTTGTTAATAATCCCCGGTGTCGAAGTGAGCACTGTGGAGGGCGATGTGATCCTTTTGGGCGTTGCGGAAGTGCCGCCTCAACCTTGGACCGTGGAAAACGTGATTGATTTTGCCCATAGTAGGGGAGGCTTAGTGGTTGCAGCCCACCCTTACAGAGCGTATGGCTTAGGCGATTCTGCAAAGAAATACTCTATAGACGCTGTTGAAGTTTTGAATGGCGGTTGCCCTCGTCAGCTTAACATGTTGGCGGAGGAGCTTGCCAAAGCGATGGGTCTGCCCGGTGTTGGTGGAAGCGACGCCCACAGGGTGGACGAACTTTGGACAGTTTACACTGAAATTCAAGCTTCCACAGATTTGGACGATGTTTTAAGGGCTATTAAACGGGGACTTGTTAGGGCGTCTCACAGTGAAAAGTCAATACGTTTTTAAAATAGCAGTGCAAATGTTTACTGCGTTAAATGGTTGAAGCAGAGATGAGCCCTCTACAAGTAAAATTTCTGGGCGCAACCCACGAGGTTGGTAGAGCAGCAATCGCCGTTAAAACCCCAAAGACACAGGTTTTGCTAGACTATGGTGTAATGTTGAACCATGAACCCGGCTTCCCAATGCACGTTCCGCCCAAAGAAGTGGACGCCATAATTTTGGGGCACAGCCATCTTGATCATTCCGGCGCAATCCCCATATTCTTCATTCACGGGAAAAAACCCGTCTACACAAACAAGCTCACCGCTGAGCTAAGCCAACTCTTGATTGCAGACTTTATCCACCTTTCAAGCTACTATCTTCCATACGAGTATCTGGAACTTCGAGCCATGATGAGGAATATTAGGCATCTAGACTTCGGTGTTAAAGAAACCATAGGCGACTTAACCTTCGAGTTCCGCAATGCCGGACACATTCCGGGAAGCGTTCAAGTGCTCATAGAGGCGGAGGGCAGAAGACTTCTCTACACCGGCGATTTCAACTTCATAGACACAAGGCTTCTAGAAGGCGCAAAAATGGACTACGGCGACCTAGACGCCGTCATAATCGAGAGCACATACGCCAACGAAGACCACCCAGACCGGTTAGAGCTTGAGAAAAACTTCGTTGAAGAGGTGACTGAAGTGGTGGAAAGGGGTGGAACAGTTCTTGTGCCAGCCTTCAGCATTGGAAGAGCCCAAGAAATCGCATGTATCCTCGCCGCCCACCACTTCGAACATGTGGTTTACCTTGACGGAATGGCTCGGGAAGCCAGCCGGCTAATGATGAACCACGCGCGGTACTTGAGAGATCCCAAACTGTTTATGGACGCGATACATTCTGTCAATTGGGTTGAGGGCTGGAGGGACCGCAGAAAGGCGACGAAAACGCCCTGTGTAATAATATCGCCGGCCGGCATGCTTAAGGGCGGTCCAGCTGCTTTTTACGTTTCCAAAATTGGTAAGAAAACTCAAAACGCCATTTTCTTGGTGAGCTACCAGATTCCGGGAACACCGGGACGGGAGCTTCTGGAAAAGGGCGTCTGCGTTATTGACGGTAAACTCAGAAAGGTCAAGGCAACGGTTAGACACTTCGATTTTTCATCTCATTGCGGTGCAAAAGAGCTCAGAGAAGCCATTCGCAAAATAAACGGCAAAGCAAAAATCTTCGTGATCCACGGCGCCGAGGGAAACTGCGAACTTTTGGCAAGGTGGGCGGAGAAAGAAATGGGGATGGAAGCTGTAGCGCCGAAACCCGGAGACACCTTTGAGGTTTAATGCAACAATGAAAATTGGAATTCTTCAAATTGGAAAAACTTCCACAGATGTCTTGGATAGGCTTAGAGAAAACTTGAAAACGTCTTTCCCAGAAGCCCAGTGCCAGCTTGTTTCCGACGTTTTAGCTCTGCCCACTCAAGCCTTCGACAGTATGAGAAGACAATACCGTTCAGACATGATCCTAGCCTTGGTTAAAGACTACGCTTACAAAACAAAGGTTTTCAGCCATGTTTTGGGCGTTGTGGACGTGGACATATATGTGCCAGGGTTAAACTTTGTCTTTGGAGAGGCTGAATGCCCCGGAAAGGCCGCCATCATATCTTTATGGAGACTTAGACCGGAATTTTATGGTAAGCCTCCAAACTTTGAGGTTTTTGTTGAAAGAGCCACTAAAGAGGCTGTTCATGAACTCGGCCACACTTTGGGTTTGGGACACTGCGCCAACCCGTTCTGCGTCATGTATTTTTCCAACTCCATATTCGAAACGGATAGAAAGAAAAATTTATTCTGCAACAGATGCCGTTCGAAGATTCAGATGAGCCTCGTTTAGGCTTGGTGGGACTGTTGGACGAGAATTTTAGGGCTGAACTTGTTCATTTAGTGCCAATAACTATAAGTTTGCTTTTCGGCGTCAGCTACGCCTACCTTCTTAAGGCTTCAGAAATGCAACTTTTTGAGATAACGCCCTTTTCAGAAGAAAGCTCAACAGGGCCCGTTGGCAACGCATTATATTTTGTGCTTTTAGTCTGTTGCGGCGCTTTGACTCTCTTTTTCCTTCTAAAAAGGGGCAATTTTAGGCTTATCGCCCTTATTACGGGTTTTGCTTTGGCTTCAGCTGTTTTCCTCCTTTCAATGGTGTATTTTTATGCATTTTCCAGAGTTTTCATCCCTTTACCAACAGAGGCTTTGGTGGTTCTTTCTGCTGCAATAACGGTTTTTGCCGGCTATGTGCTTTGGGGAAGAAGGAGCAGACTTGGCGACTTCGTAGTTTTGCTGTTGGGTGGGGCTTTGGGTGCATTACTCGGGGCGTGTATCCAAACCTTAAGCACGGTGCTTATTTTATGTTTTTTGGCTGTTTACGACGCCTTCGCCGTTTACCGCGGACCTGTTGGGAAGATAGCCCACGCTGGGCTTGAGAAGCTTAAGGGGTTAAGCTTCTCTTTTAAAGATATTCAAATGGGCTTAGGCGATTTAACCTTCTACTCCATGCTTGTGGGGCACATGCTACTTTATTTTGGCTTTTTTCCATGTTTAGCCTCTATGATGGGCGTTTTTATTGGATGTTTTTTGGCTTTCAAGATGCTTGAACGTGAGGGAATTTTTCCTGGACTCCCAATCCCAATTTTTCTCGGTTTAGCTTTGGGCTTCCTCGCAGCGTTTGCGGTTTAAACACCAGCCAAGACAAGCCTTGTGGCGTTTACGTCTACCTCCATGATTTTGCAGTTTTTGAACTCCTTTAATTGGCCGGCTACATCTTTGAGTATTACTTTGTTGCCATCAACCTTCGCATAAACAACGTCGTTCCAAACTTCTTTTCCGTTTAAGATTACCTTAAACTCGCACATGCACCTCACCAACCAGAGGTTTAGAGAAAGTTGTTGGCTGTTATAATCTTTCTGGGTGCCCTAACTTTTTGATAGTTTTGATATTGATTCTAAATTCATAACCCTACCCCATTATTTTTAGGTTACAGAGACAAGTGCTGGTGTACAGAAGTTGACCCTTTGGCATGAAATTGAGGACCTTCAAAAGAACAAGGCTGAATTAGAGTTTCAGCTTCGCTCTTTGAGGAGAAAGAGAAAAGCCTTGAAGAAAGGGCGCGACCGCTGGAGGAGAAGCTTGCCATCAAGGAACTTGAACAGAAGCTTAAGTTGAAGACTGAAAGCATAGAAAAGCTTGAAGCCCGCATAAATGATCTGGAGCAAAGGCTAAGAGCTTCCGGAGAATTTGTGGCGATTCCAGAACTGGAGAAACAAACAAGCAACCCTCATGGTGAAAACAATTATCATTTGAGGAAGCTTTTCGGCGAATGGCTAAAACCTTCTCTATATGTTGAATGTTGGAACCATTTTGACCTTTGGGTAGTTGACCTTATACTTTTATGGATGGAACAGTTAATAATTCATGCAGTTGAATACGTATTTCTAGAAGAACACGTAAGATGAATAAGATGGAGAGAAAAGCGGAGCCCAGCGGAACAGTTTCAGTGGACATTTTCAGCTTGCTCGTTGAAACAAGCGAGAAAGAGAAGCGTAAACGTCGAGAAGAGCTTCTAGCCCCCTTGGGCGTTAAAGAATTCTTTGTTGATGGAAAGATAACCATTGACAAGCGTATATGCAAGGGAGTGGAGTGCAAACTTTGCATTAAGGTTTGTCCCACAAACGCCTTGTACTGGAAGGGTAGCGGAGAAGTTGGCATAACAGAGGAATTGTGCATTTACTGTGGAGCATGCGTGTTAAACTGCATGGTGGACAACTGCATCAAAATCGAGAGAAGACGAGAAAACGGAGTTGTTGAAAGGTTTAGTACTCCACGAGCCTTCGCAATGCTTGAAAACGGCATAGACACGAAAAAACGATTTGAAAGAGTTAAAGCCATTTTCCCATCCACCACAGATTACTTAAAACGGTACAAGCCCACGTTAACATAAAGAGCCTTCAGTTAACAAGATTTTGAGAGTTTATTTGTCCTATTAAAATGGGGATGTCAGTGATGGACGTCACCAAAAAGTCTGCCCCTGCATCTGTAAGCTCCTTCAGCGTAGAAGCGCCAGTAAGTATGCCCACCGCTATTGCACCCAACTCTTTTGCGCATTTCACGTCGGCTTGGCTGTCACCCACAACCAAAACATCTTTGGGGTTTACCCCTAGGGCTTTTAAGGCTGCTTGCAGATGCTCCGCGTGGGGTTTCACATGCTTGACATTATCCCGCGAAATTACAGCGTTAAAAAAATCTTTTATCCCGAACCTTTCAAGCACGTATTCCGTTGACTTTTGACCGTTAACAGTGCATAAGCCAATCTTTAAACCCATCTGCTTTAAAATTTCCAGAACAGCCTTTACGCCGGGTTGAAGGCTTGTTGTTTTTGCCGCTTCAAGCTCGTATTTTTCAGCTATGGCTAGGGCTTTTTCTCGAACAGCCTCTATAGTGGCTGCAGTTTTTCCAGTGTTTTTCATAAAGATTTCGGTCTTCTTTAACATTTCAAAAACGCTCTCGTTAATGGATAGAACTGAAGCTGGTACTCCTTGACTTATTAGAAAGCTTCTGGTTTCCGCCCTAACAGCTCTAAAGTCTATGTTGAATTTTACTATGGTTCCATCCAAGTCGAAGACTACAGCTTTAATCATTGTGATCCATCATTTCGCCTTGAATCTGTAGGCTAATGTTTCATTAAAAATAAACTTTACCGCACTTTATTTCTTTAATGGCTTTCAGCTAGGGTGGCTGAGAATGGACGTGTTTGAAGCCGTTAAGATAAGACGTTCAATTCGCGCCTACAAGTCGACACCAGTGTCGAAAGAAAAACTTGAAAAGATTCTGGAGGCGGCTAGGCTTGCCCCTTCCGCCAACAACATCCAGCCGTGGCACTTCATAGTTGTAACAGATCCGGAGAAACGGGCAAAGCTGGCGAAGGCTCCCTTTGCAGGCTTTCTCAAAGAGGCGCCCGTTGTCATCGTCGGCTGCGGTGACCAGAAGGCTTCTCCAAAATGGTTTATGGTGGACGTGGCTATAGCCATGCAGAACATGGTTTTAACAGCCACAAGTGAAGGTTTAGGCACATGTTGGGTTGGAAGCTTCAACGAAGACCAAGTGCGAGAAATGTTAAAAATCCCAGAGAACTACCGCGTCGTGGCTCTTTTGGCTCTTGGCTATCCACGGGAGAAAATAGACCTTCAAGGCAAAATGTTTCACTTAGTGAGGCGGCGGAAAAAGCTGGAGAGGATAGTCAGCTTTGAAGAGTTTGGACGCCCAATGCAAGGGCATATGAAAAGTTAAACTGAATAACCATGTTTAAGTATACTTTATTCTGATAAGCCATGAGCCTTGAAGAATATGTTAAAGAAAAGCTTTGGCCGGTCCTTGTGGAGACCGTTCATGCCATGGTTATGTATCCCCACCATAAGGCTTATGTGCGAGACGTGGTGCTTCACGAGAAGCCGGACATAACACCGCAGGAACTGGCATCCAGACTTGGCATCCCTCTGGGCGAAGCTTTAGTTATCCTTTACGAGTTGAAAAACGAGGCGAAACCTAAGGTTTAGTGACCATCCGCACGGTTGCCAAAACGAGAATAACGCCAAGCAATACTTTGAGAATGTCTTTCCCTATGACCCCAGCGTAAGAAGCGCCAACAAAAGCACCTAACATTGAACCGGCGCTCATAGTTATCGCAATAAACCATGCGTTTCTGTTCATATGCCTCATACTATGATGTTTTAGAAAGCCAGAAGCCACCGTTGGAATAGAGACCAAGAGACTCGCAGTTCCAGCGGCCACAATGTCAAGGTTAAAAATGTAGATTAATGCCGGAATGCGAAATTCGCCTCCTGCAACTCCGAGAGTTCCGGAAATGATGCCTATTGCCAAGCCGATTAGGGCGGCTAGTAAGGCTTCTTCCAAAAAACTCCATGTGAAGGTAAACGCCACTTGAAATTCAATAAAAGGTTCAAGCCCAATCTTTAAACCTACAATAACTAGGAATGCGGCTAAAAGCTTTTTCAAGGGTTTCTCTGGTATCCTATCCGTCAAAAGGGCCCCTACATAGGCGCCGATAATCGATGTTGCCGACATGACTAAGACAATGTTGACGCTGTGACCGTTCAACAAGCCAAGCTGGAAACGCCTTATAAAAGAGGCAACCACTGTTAACAAGCCTACGAGAAGGTTTACGGCTATAGCCGTTATAACCGGAAGCCCAATAACGTGAAGTAAAACAGGTATTCTGAATTCGCCTCCACCGACGCCTATTAGTCCAGCGGCAACTCCGAGGAGTAAACCGAAAAGGAAAGCGGCTGAAGTTCTGCCTATTGTTATGGACTGGTTTGCCTCTATGATTTTGCCTCCCGATGTGTCCATGTATTCATATCGAGTATTCTTATAAATATAACGCAACAAATAGTTAAACTGGAATGTCAACAAAACCGAAACTTTCATGCAAAATATGGCTTGAATATGAAGGGAAACCGCTTATGGGCAAGGGTGGAGCCCGGATCCTAGAACAAATCGAGAAAGAACACTCCATTTCCAAAGCCGCTAAAAAACTTGGCATGTCATACCGCTACGTATGGAACTACATAAAGAAAATCGAAAAGGCACTGGGCAACCCCGTGGTGCAAACTTACCGCGGCGGAAGGGCAGGCGGCGGAGGCGCAAGACTCACAAAGCTTGGAAAAGAACTACTTAAAGAGTACAGGCGTGCAGAAAGCCTTCTGAATAAAGTTTTGGCTCAATGAACATTGCCTAAAAATGTTCTGACGTTTAAGCTTAAATAACGGTAACATGAACTGTGCTAGTTTAATGGCGTAGATGGAATGTATGGGAAAATCTTTAGCAAACTTGTAATTTCAACAATAGCGATTTTGCTAGTTTTGACACATTTAACCACTATTACATTAGCCTTTAACAACCTATCTCCAAGCAGAGATGAAGGCGTTAATTTTACTGGCAATCTTGAACCACAAAAAGAATTAACATTGCCAATCCAACATAGCTTTTTGCACGATAACCTTAATGCTTGGTTTAATATTTCCGCCGAATACAACAATTATATCGTTGCAGATGAAGACTCGGTGCAACTGATAGTTGGAGTAGATTACTCGATTCCTTGGGCTTACAACAGCATTGCTGAGGAATTTATAAGGAACCGGGGCAAAATCGTAAGCACCATGTCAATAGAAGGCAAGGTTATAGCTGTTGTTGTCAATTTACCGCTGGAAAAGTTTCCACGTTTAAGAGATGTATGAGCAATAATCCTCTAGTGCGATATGTAGAACCAAACATAAAACGTCAAGCCCTATTTGAACCAAACGACCCTTACTGGCTCATCCGTGGGGGTCCAAAAAAATAGGGGTAAACTGGGCGTGGAACGTAACACTAAGCTCATCCAACATCGTTGTGGCGGTTGTGGATAGTGGTATTGACTACACACATCCAGACTTGGCTGAAAACTACATCAGTGGAGGATATGATTGGGTGAATAATGATACCGATCCAAAAGATGATTTCGGCCACGGTAATCAGCATGAGTCTAGGGGGCTATAGCTACAGCAGACTCCTACATGAAGTCGTCAAATACCGTATGAAAAAGGGGTTTTGCTGGTCGCCGCCGCCGGAAACGTCAACATTAACTTTAAATGTTATCCAGCGGCCTATGAAGAAGTCATAGCCGTATCGGCTACGGATCAAAACGACGTAAAGGCTTATTTCTCAAACTGGGGAGACTGGATTGAACTGGCAGCGCCTGGAGTAGACATATACTCAACCATGCCAACATATAATGTGACCCTGAACGACTATGGTTACTCGATGAATTACAGCCATATGAGTGGTACTTCTATGGCTTGCCCCCCACGTCGCTGGCGTTGCAGCCCTTGTCTGGAGCATGCACCCCGAAGCCACAAACAACTGGATTAGAGTTCGGCTAAGGTGTACGGCCAAAGATTTAGGGGATCCTGATTTTGATGAATATTATGGTTATGGAAGGATTGATGCGAAAAGGGCTGTAGAGCAAGAGCTGCTTGATCACGATTTACTAATTTTTGACATAAATAGACCACAACATGTCAAGCTTGGAGAACCAACAACCTTCAATGTAACTTTGTTAAATTTGGAGCGAATGATGAATCTAACATAGAGGTAAGGTTGCTAGTAAACGATACCCAAATTGATTCAAAGGTTATAAGTTTTCTACAAAGGTACAAGTTGACCACCGTGAACTTAATTTGGACGCCATTTGAAACCGGAGTGTACAATGTTACATACTACATAGTACCAGTTCCAAACGAGACGGCGATAGAAAATAACAAGATAACTGAACTGATTCATGTTATATCTCCACCATCCGAGACGAAATGGATGCTTTTGGAAGAAGATGCCGATGAAGGTCGCGGATGTAACCTTAAATCAATTTATGGCCAACTGTCTTCCACCATCATATACTTTAAAGTGGAATACTATAGGGAATGGGCAACCATCGAAGAAATAGACACGGGGATCCTTATAGACGCGGATCAAACCCCGCCACCGGTCTGCCTGACAGAACCTATCCATATCAAGACACAAGCATAGGTGCAGACTACTTGATTGTTGTTGGCTGGGAAGCAACTGAAATGTTGAGGTGAGATCCAAACCTTGGGTTTTGGGACTTCTTCAACCCCATTCCTTTGGCTTACCTTGATGCTCCAGAAAATTCAAATTGGTTTATAGTGGGCATATTTTCAGCAGACATAGAGACAGGTGGCATAGTTGACTGTGCTGTTGCTGACACCATGTCGGATTGGGATTGGATGCCTAACCATGGACACTTTACATGGCGTGTAGTCCAACATATCACCATTTCTGTAAATTCATCAAGCGGCTCACCAGGAACAAGAGTGAAAATCAGTGGAAGTGAGGCCACAGTTAATGGTATAGTTTCAATTTATTGGGATGACATGTTCATGGGAAATGTTACCGCAAACGAAGTGGGCAACTTCGAATACGAGTTGACGGTTCCAATAAACGCCTCTGTGGGAGTTCATAACATAACAGCTGTTGACACAACCACCGGAAAAACAGCTTCTGCGCCATTTAAAGTAATACTAATAACATTAAATCCAGCCATCGGCTTTGTTGGAGCTAAGGTTGTACTCAATGGTTTTGGTTTCACACCTAAAACAGAGGCAAGAATAACCTTCAATGACATGTTTATTGGATACGCTCTAGTCAGCGACTCCGGAAACTTCACTTTCACGTTTAACGTGCCTATATCCACTAAGGGAACTCAACTTATCAAAGCATACGACATTGGAGGCTACGCCAGCAAAGCGTTCACAGTTATAGATGTAACACAGTTAGATGTTTAAGTGGACGCTGGTGCAATACGCTTCGGAGGAGAGCTTGCTGAATTCTACATACAAACCGTCCTCAGGGGACAAGCAGTAAACGCCACTCGTATAAGTGCAAAGTTGTATGGTTCCAAAGGGGAAACGGCCCACTACCAATACTCAACAAACATAACGGCAGTCGCAACAGGGTTCTATAAGATAGTTTACACAATTCCAGTTTTGCTGACACTGGAACATATTCTCTTGTAGTGAACGCAGACTACAACAATGACACTGTTCAAGCAGCTGGAACATCCTTCAAAAAGCTTCACAATAAGTAGCACACTAACCGCATTAAATGCTCAAATAGAAAAATCGAAAATGGAACAGCCACAATAATAACCAGTCTTGGTTTGTTAAGGCTTAACTTAACAGCTCTAAACGCAACCTTAGACAGAATCTTCGTCAAAATTGTTGCCATAAACGGAACAACATCAAAAGTGGAGACAATATTAGGCTTCGTGAATAGAACGGTCACAGAGATAAGGGGTAACATGGCAACTATTATTGTTCCTGGACTTGGACAAATTCAGACCGATGTTTCGGGATTAATAAGAACTCAAGAAGCTTGGACTATGCTACAATCCTTGATTATAGTGTTTTCGCTTGTCGCCGCCACCGGTGCTGTTTCATCCCTTGCCATGCTATTGAAGCTTAGAAAACCAAAGGGTTAACTTTCCCATTTTTCTATTCTACGACATATCTGTAGGCTATGTGTTCGCCTGCTGTTGGGCTTTTTCGGGTTATGCGTATTATGTCTCCGGGTTTAGCGCCTATGGCTTTGGCTGCTGGGTCTGAGGCTTTTATTTGTGGCAGCTGGTACGGTTTTACTCTGTATTGGGCTAGGACTTTTTCGCGTTCTTCAGGCGTTAATATTTCATGTTTTGGTACAAGCACATGCTCGAAAATGTCGAATACTGGGAAGGTTTTCGGCAGAAGTTCTATGCTTTTCTTCTTTGCTGTTTGTTTTGCAGTGTTGGTGTAGCGTCCGCTTGCTACGAGTATTCCCTGTTCTATTTCGGCTTCTTTCATGGCTTTTGCCATACGGTTTATAGTTTGTATGCCGACAGTTTCGTCTGGAACACACCAAATTAGGATTTTCCTTTTCCCCTCTTTTGGCGATTCAACAATGTAGCTTGCCACGTTTTTGGCTTTCTCCTTTTTGACAACTTTGTAGCCCCTAAGCTTGATTAGAATTTTCGCTTTACGCTCCTCGATGGTTTCCTCTTCCTCGCTCAAACTTTAAACCTCTCTCCTAAACCAGCGCATTCGAACTCTTAACAATGGTGCAAGCCTTAAACTTTACGCTTGTCAAAACTTAAAATCCAGAACTGAAACTATCTTAACCGCCATATCAATGGTTAAACTGGAAAACTCGCTTTGAAGCACATCAGCCTACTCACGCCTTCTCTTTTCCTTTTTTAAAGGCGGAGAATGATGTTTCCAACATACTTTCTTAGTGTTTCGGCGAACTCGGCGATTTTGTCCGGCGGGTACGGTTTTAGATTTTTGTATTCTTCGCTTAGTGTGTCGCCTGGAATAAACTGTTGGAGGGCGTAGTTTTCAGCGCCTTTAGCTATTTCGCCCACGCGGTTTATGTCCGCCTCCTCGACGATTTTTGGCACTACGGTGGTTCTGAACTCGTATTCCACTTTTCCGTTCTTCAGCATTTCAATGGTTTTTAGGAGCGCTTCTGCTTCCCTAGCCCCTAAAAGGTTGTATTTTTCCGGCGAAGTTTTGAGGTCTAAAGCAACATAGTCCACGTGTGGGAGGCATTCTTCCAGAACAAGCGGGTTTAAGCCGTTTGTGTCGAGTTTTACGGCGAAACCGCGTTCCTTAAGCTTTTTCAAGAAGCGGGGCAGTTCCTTGTGGATTGTTGGTTCTCCGCCTGTTATGACCACGGCGTCCACGTATTTTTTGCGTTCCTCAAGTATCTGGAGGGTTGTTTCCTCATTTAGGAAGGGAGGTTTAGGGTCAACTACTATGCGCCAGTTGTAGCAGTATGGACAGCGGAGGTTGCAGCCCGGCGTGAACAGTACGGCTGCCACCCGGTTTGGATAGTCTATTAGGCTTGTTTTTTGCAAGCCGCTGAACTTCATTTTGGCGGTCACCGGGCTGCCACAGCTTGAGGCGTTATAACAGCCTTTTCGAAGGTTCTTCGTATCGCGTATTCAGCTTGTTTCCCGTCGTTCCACTGGTCTACTGGGCGGAGGTAGCCCACCACCCGCGAGTAAACTTCGCATCTTGCTCCGCAGCGTGGGCACTGTTTATGTTCGCCGCTCAAGTAGCCATGAGTTGGGCATACGCTGAAGGTTGGCGTCAAAGTCAGGTATGGTATGCGGAAGTTCCATGTTACTTTGCGGACAAGTTCCGCTGCAGACTTCCATGAGTAGAGGCGTTCGCCGAGATAGATGTGGAAGACTGTTCCGCCAGTGTAGAGGGGTTGAAGCTTGTCTTGGTGTTCCAAAGCTTCGAAAAGGTCTGCCTCGTAGTCTACGGGTAGTTGCGAAGAGTTTGTGTAGAAGGGCTCGGCGCCCTTAGCCAAATACTTCTCGTTAGCAACTATAATGTCTGGGTACTTGCGTTTGTCTATGCGGGCAAGGCGGTAGCTGGCGCCTTCGGCTGGTGTAGCCTCCAAATTGTAGATGTTGCCTGTTTCCTCTTGAAAGTCTGCGAGTTTCTCCCTCATAAAGTTTAACACTTTAACTGCGAATTCGAGGCCTTCCGGCGAGGCTATGCTGTATCCGAAAAGGTTTTGGATGGCCTCGTTCATGCCTACTAGGCCTATGGTTGAGAAGTGGTTTTTCCAGTATTTTCCAAAAGTCTCTTTTACGCCGCGGAGATACCGCTTCGAGTATGGGTATAAGCCTTTCTCGGTGAACTGTTCCAAGACTTTGCGTTTTATTTCCAAACTGTCTTTGGCTAATTCCATGAGTGTTTCTAGGCGTTCGAAAAATTCGTCTTCGTCTTTGGATAAATAGCCAATTCTTGGAAGGTTTATGGTTACTACTCCTATGCTGCCCGTCAGCGGGTTGGCTCCGAAAAAGCCTCCTCCACGTTTGCGGAGTTCCCGGTTATCTATTCTCAGGCGGCAGCACATGCTGCGGACGTCTTCGGGTTTCATGTCGCTGTTCACGAAGTTTGAAAAGTAGGGCGCCCCATATTTGGCGGCTACATCGAAGATTTCTTGGGATACTGGTGAGTCCCAGTCAAAGTCTTTTGTTATGCAGTACGTGGGTATGGGGAACGTGAAAACCCTTCCCTTGGCGTCGCCTTGGCTCAAAACCTTCGCGAAAGCAAGGTTGAACATTTCCATCTCTTTTTCCATTTCACCGTAGGTAGCATCCATCACCTTTCCGCCTATTATTACCGGCTCGTCCTTCATGAAATCTGGAACTTTCAAGTCCAAGGTTACATTCGTGAAGGGCGTCTGGAAGCCCACCCGCGTTGGCACATTCATGTTGAAGAAGAACTCTTGAAGGGATTGCTCCACCTCTTTTTGGCTTAAACCATCATAGCGTATAAACGGCGCAAGATAAGTATCAAAGTTTGAGAAGGCTTGGGCGCCCGCAGCCTCGCCCTGCAGCGTATAGAAGAAGTTTACGACTTGGCCTAGGGCTGTTCTGAAATGTTTGGCCGGTGTGCTTTCAATTTTACCGGGCACTCCGCCAAAACCCGTCAGTAGCAGGTCTTTTATGTCCCAGCCTACGCAGTATGGCCCAAGCACGCCTAGGTCGTGGATGTGGAAATCGCCGGAGAAGTGGGCTTCGGCTATGTTGGGTGGGTAGATGCGGCTTATCCAGTATTTGGCTATAACAGTCGAGGACAGGTAATTGTTTAAGCCTTGCAGTGAATAGCTCATGTTGGAGTTTTCTTTAACCCGCCAGTCCTCCATATCCAAATACTGGTCTACTAGGTCGGCTTGGCTTAGGAGGGCTGCCAACTCCCGTATGTCTTGGTGCTGTTTGCGGTAGAGGATGTAGGCCTTGGCTGTTCGCGCGTGGCCGTTTTCTATCAAAACTTTTTCCACAACGTCTTGGATTTCCTCAACTGTTGGAACGCCGTCCTCGCCGAACCGTTTTTTGAGTTCAGCCACCACTTGGTCGCTTAGCTTTTTGGCTAGTTCACGGTCTTTTCCGCCAACTGCCTTGGCAGCCTTCCAGATAGCGTTTGTTATACGCTCCTGATCGAAGGGCTCTAATCGTCCATCTCGTTTCCTAACGAACTTCAAGTTTTATTCACCTCTTGGAGCACGCGACGGAAGTCTTCTGGTTCTTCGAATCTGCGGTACACGGAGGCGAAACGCACGTAGGCTACGCGGTCAAGTGATTTCAAATGCTTCATTACTAGGTCGCCGATTTCTTGAGATGACACTTCTTCCTTGCCGAGCTGCATGAGTTCTTGCCTAACTTTTTCGGCTAGGCTTCGGATTTGCTCCATGGTTACGGGTCTTTTTTCGCAGGCTTTCTGCAAGCCTCTAATAATTTTGTTTAGGTCGAAGCGTTCAAGTCTGCCGTCGCGTTTGCGCACCATAAGCTCAATAGCCTCAATATATTCGTATGTGGTGAAGCGTCTTCCACAATCGCCGCATTCTTTACGCCTTCTTATGGTGTTATCTGCCGAATCGCGGGTTTCGAGGGTTTTGATGTTTTCTGAACCGCAGTATGGACATTTCATGAAGACTTCACGTCGCGTGTTAAACCAATTTTTAGTGTTTTAAGCTAATTTCATACACTAAATGTAGTGGTGCTTTTAACCCTTTATGCGCCAAAAATTTAAAACTCACATAAGCCAAAAGCCGAAAGTATACAAAATCCGATACCATCCGGCTGAAAACAAACCCAAAAACTAACATTTAAACGCAAAATTGGAACAAAAAGAAAACTAAACTTCAGGAAGAACTGTTTTAAATGGATTTTTAAGCAACAGAGCTGTAAATTGATGACTAATGGAAATTTAACTTCTAAAAGCTGTGGCGGTTCTAGGAGAAACACATAGAGCACGCTTGTTGTTAAGATGATTGTCACAAGGTAGATGCATAGAATGACGAGGCATCTTTTCAAGGTCTCGTTCCTCACCGTCCGCTAGCAAAACATAACCGAAAACCAGCGTAATCCACGTAATTAAAGATGCTGGTCTAAAGTTTAGAACAAAAGGAAAAGCTAGACGCTGACTGCTGGAAATTCTCGGCTAAGACATAAAACTTATTTGGTATTCGGTTGGAATGTGCTGCTTGTGCAGTGAAGTGAACTGATTGAGTTCTGAAGTTGAAATTAGCGTTTTCATACCTGTCTATGAGGGCTCAAGTTTATTGGAGCCTTTGCTGGAAAAGTTGGTAAGCGAAAGTGTAGACAAAAAGGAAATTTTCGTTTGCATTGATAAACCAAATGAAGAGTCGCTTAAAGTTGTAGAGCGTTTCCGTGGAAAGGTGTGTCTCCTTTTAAGCAATGAACGTAGAGGAAAGGTTGAAGCTTTAAATAGTGCTTTTCAGCTTTCAAAAGGCAAAATCCTTGTCTTTTTGGATGCTGACGTGGAAATAGGCGACGGTGCAAGTTTTCTGCAAGCTGTAAGAACGACAATTAGAGACGCTGACATCGTCGACTTTAAAAAAAGGATTATCTTAGACTCATTCACCTCAAGGATGGTTAACTATGAATATATCGGTTCAAATTTTGCATGTTACCTCTTCTCAAAACTTGTTGGAAAATGTTTTGGAGTTGGCGGAACAGCCTTCGCCATAAGACGAAAAACATTCGAAGAAGTTGGAGGGTTTTCAAAGGTTGTTTCAGAGGACTTGGATTTAGCCGTCAAAGCCCTCTTGAAGAATAAGAGCTACAAGTATGAGGACAAAGTTGAGGTTTACACGAAGGCTCCTTCAAACTGGAAGAGCTGGCTGAGCCAAAGAAAGCGTTGGGGCATTGGCACTGGCTTGTGGATTAAGGAGTATTGGAGAAGATTGGTTGCATACATTGCAAAGTATCCCCATGTGGCGTTTCCATGTGCGGTTATGGTTTTTCCAAGTGTTGTGCCGCTTTTGTTCGGTTACATGTGCTCTGCTCTTCTAAAAGTGCAGTTTCAAAACATGATTCCAGCTGTTTTGGCAGCACAGTTTAATTTTCCAATTCCGCAAGTGGTTCCCGAGTTGCTTTTTTCGCTATTTTTCACATGTTTAACAAACTTCTTTTTGGGTTTTTTGGCTTTTGCAGTCCTTTTCTACATTGTTTCGCGAAAACTCGGTTTCCACTTCAACATTGCAGAATTTCTCGTCTACTACTTCTTCTACCAGCCAATCTCCGTCTTAGTGCTTTTCATCGGAATATTACGAGCTTTCATTTCTAAAAACCATAAATTGGACTGGAAAGTTTAAAACCTTAATAGGCTACTTGTCCAACTTAAGTTAAACCAGCTTTGAAAGGTGTTTACCCTCAATGAGCTTGGCAATCGAAGCCTTAAATGTTGTCAAAGTTTTCGGCAACGTCCGCGCACTGGATGGACTAAGCTTTGCTGTTAAACCCGGCGAAATTTATGGGATTATTGGTCCTAACGGTGCTGGGAAAACCACAGCCTTAAGGATTGTTTCAACGCTGCTTTTGCCATCGGCTGGCACCGTTAAGGTTTTCGGGCTGGATGTTGTTCAAAAAGCCAGCGAGGTTCGCAAGATTATTTCCTATCTCCCAGAAGAGGCGGGGGCTTACCGCCACCTTTCGGGTTGGGAGTATTTGCAGTTTATGGCGAAGTTTAACGCCAAAACTAAGGAGGAAGCTCGCGCCATGCTGATGGAGGCTGCTGAAATTTCGGGTTTAGGCGAACGCCTAAAAGACAAAACCAAAACCTACAGTAAGGGCATGAAGCGGCGGCTTTTGGTGGCTAGGGCGCTTATGACCAAGCCTAAACTGGCAATTTTAGATGAGCCTACAAGCGGCTTGGACGTTATCCACGCCTACCACGTTAGGGAAATCATTAAAAAATATGCCCGAGAACACGTTGTGACAGTGCTTCTTTCAAGCCACAACATGTTGGAGGTGGAACATCTCTGCGACAAAGTTGCCCTAATAAACAAGGGTAGGCTTGTGGCTGAAGGCGCCCCCAAAGAGCTTAAGGAAAAATATGGACGTGCAAACCTTGAAGAAGTTTTCGCCAAGGTGGTGAAAATTGCTTAAAGGTTTCGGCAACTTCCTCCTAAAAGAGCTTAAGGAGCTGATGAGAGACCCCAAAATTCTATTGCCCATGATAGTTGTGCCGCTTGTCATGTTCCCAGTCTTGGGCGCGGTGATGGGTTATGCGGTGCAAACAGCCCAAGAACAAGCCATAAAAGCGGCATTAATAATAGTGGACAACGATGGTGGAAACTGGTCAGAATCTTTCATCAGTTTCATAGAAGGCTTGAACGCTATAGGCTTCAATCTTACAGTCTACAAGGAAAACGAAGTGGAGTTAACCAGCGAAAAAGTTTTGGAGCTTTTAGCCAAATACAACACCACTCAGATTCTTGAGATTCCAAGAGGCTTCAGCAAAAATGTAACCGCCCACTTTAGCGATCCCAACGTGAAAGCTTGCGTGAGATTTTACGGAGTCTTGCGCGGAACAAGCGCCTTTGAAGGTGCCAGCTCCTCGGTTGTAGACGCTTTGATAAACATGTTTAACCGACTTTATGCTCCAGACATTTTAGGCTCCGAAAAGGCAACGGTGATTAAGGGTGAAATTAAGTATGGCGTAGACCCAATGCAAGTTTCTGGGCTTTTGACGTCGCAGTCCATAGCTTTGCCGATAACGATTCTTATTCTGCTTTCATACGCCCCTCAAATCGCCGCGGCTTCCATGGCTATGGAAAAGGAGGAGAAAACCCTTGAAACTCTTTTGACGCTTCCAATGGACCGGCTTGCAATTCTTTGGGGCAAGCTTTCCAGCTCCATCATCGTTGCGGCTATAGGCGCCGTCGCCTACATGGCTGGCTACAGCTACATGTTTAGCTCAGTTATGGCTGGAATCCCCGAAGGGTTGAACTTGGATTTGGCTGCTTTAGGGCTTGTGCCTTCGGCTTTTGGCTATCTCCTTTTGGGTTTATCGCTTTTCGCCACCATGATTTCTGCACTAGCCCTAGCCGTCATATTGTCGGCTTTCGCTGAAGACGTTAGAAGCGCCCAATCCCTTGTAAGCTATATTTACCCGCTGGTCTTCGTCCCATCCATCGCCCTAATATACTTGGACGTTAACACTTTGCCTTTAGCCCTCAAGCTCGTCTTGTTCGCCATACCATTCAGCCACCCAGTTATAGCTTCAAAAGCCATCATGATGGGCGACTACTGGACGGTTACATTCGGCATAGTTTACGTTTCAGCCTTCACACTGGTTGTAATGTATGCAGCTTCAAGGCTCTTCGCCACAGAGAAAATCCTAACGGCAAAACTAAAATTCAAAGGGTTAAGAATCCGCCGAGGCGAAAAGCCAACAGAAGAACTTTAAAAATCTTTACACATTTCTAAGCTTGACGCGGACGTAAGCTTAAACTAACTAAGAACGAAAGTTTCACAAAACTTCTATAATGCATTTGGCGAACAGTCGGTCTTGCGATTAGTAAGATAAGTCTTATTAATGGGTAGCATACAAACTTCCCGCCACGAGGGTTGAAAATGTCGGAAACAAAAACGAAGTACGGCAAATATTTTATCAGATACGACACGTCGAAATGGCGCCCAGGAGGCGTTCCAGTCCTAATACATTTGGAGGATAAAATCATTAAGGGAAGCAACCTCTACTTTGTCCACTGGGTTTTCCAGGCCAAGAACCAAAAGAGGGACAATTCGCCATAATAGGGCATCCTCCACATACACATCCATACAATGAAATATTGATGCATATCGGAACCGATCCGAACAACCCTTCCGACCTAGGCGCCGAAATTGAAATGTACATGGGACCTGAACTGGAAAAACACGTGATAACCCAGACAAGCGCGGTGTTCATTCCAGCAAACTTCATACATAGCCCCTACCGCATAAAAAAGGTATATCGTCCATACATAACAATAATGATAATTGAAGGCCCGGAACGAAGCGAGGAACTTCACCCAGAAGTTTTACATTGAAAATCGACAAGAAAGCCAACGGTTTTAACCGTGGGATGAATTGTCGATAGGCTTAAATATAGCGACAGATTGTGTAGACGTGTGAAAGCCTATCAACGTTCGAGGAACAAGGTCTTCCTAATCCAGTACCACTTGGTCTGGTGCCCGAAGAGAAGAAAGCCAGTCTTGGTGGGGAAGGTTAAGGAGAGACTTGAGCAGATAATTTATCAGGTTGCAGATGAGCTTGGGATTAAGGTCCTTGAACTTGCCGTAAACCCAGACCACGTCCACCTATTCATATCAGCCTATCCAACAATACCAGTCCACAAGATTGTGAGGAGAATTAAGGGCAGAAGCTCAAACATCCTCAGAAAGGAGTTCCCAGAGCTGCTTAAGCTGCCATCTTTATGGACGCACAGCTATTTCGTTTCAACAATAGGCGCTGTCTCTAAAGAAACCATTGAAAAATACATTGAAGCCCAGAAAGGTGTCTGAAGTGAAGAGAACGAACACTTTCATACTAGAGGACTGCCCTGCCTTGCGGGAACTCGCTGACAGCTGCGCCAGGCTGTACAATGAGCTGAATTTCGAAAGAAGGCAGGCATATATACACTACAGGCGTTTCGAGTGGTATCCCAAGTACCTCTACGAAAAATACGCCCCGCTTATAGGCTCAGCAATTGCCCAGCAGATAATAAACAAGAACCACGAAGCCTGGAAAAGCTTCCTGGCACTAAAGAAGCTTGAAGCCAAAGGAAAGCTTCCAGAACACATAAAGAAGGTCTCAATGCCCAGATACTGGAAGAGAAATGGCAAAAGAGAGCTGAGGATAATCATAAGAAAAGATTGCTATAGGATTGATGATGAATACATATACCTTCCCAAAGGGCTCAGGCTAAGGTATAAGGGCAAGCTCAAGTGGAAGGGCAAACAGGGAAAGCTGGAAATAGTCTACGATGATGTGGATGAAGTGTGGAGGGGCTTTATGGCAGTTGAAGTCGAGAAGCCCCCCACAAGAGGGGGCAAGAAGCCCCTCTACATAGACCTAGGCGTGATAAACCTTGCAACGGTATGGTTTGAAAGTTTAAAACAGCCCATAGCCTTCTCAGGTAGAACAGTTCTATCGGACTGGTGGTACTGGACAGGAAAGATAGCTGAGGAGCAGAGCATGTTAGCTAGAGTCAACAGAGCGAAGACTTCGAAGAAGCTCAGAAAGCTCTACAGAATCCGCCAAAGGAGGTTCAGTCATGCTGTAAATGCGATGATAAAAACCATAGTTGAATTCGCCGTCAAGCTAGGTATTTCAAAGATAATCCTTGGAAGATTGGGGGGCATAAGGAGTAAAAGCCGCAATAACAGTAAGGCAAACGCCATGATAAACAACTTCTGGAGCTTCAGCTACATAATCAGAAGGTTTAAGGAGAATGCCGAAGAATACGGTATGGAAGTTGATGAGAAGAGCGAATACAAGACGTCAAGCAAATGCCCACTCTGCCGTTCTGAGGACATAATGGCAAGAGGAAGGCTCTTCAAATGCCTCTGCTGTGGATTAGAGGCGAATAGGGACGCCGTAGGCGTCTTAAATATAGGCCACCTCCATGGAGGCGGCGTTAACGGGGTGGTGGCACACCCCTTACTTCTGAGGTGGAATGGAATGAGGTGGGAGCCTAGAAGGGCGATGAACAACCAACCGATGAACGCCTTAGAAGCAAGAATCTCCCGGCTTCAGCCGAGGAGAGTGTCAAATCATGAGATCCGTAAAAGAAAGGGACTGCTGAAATGGTTAGCGACAATAGATTATTCAGAGGTCAAAAATGCTTACTAGGTTTGGGGTATATTCATGGAGTCTACAAGCGTCGCATTGATAGATGGAGGTTCCTAGTGTGCGGATAATTCTCGTTGGATTCGGTGTTGTCGGGCAAAGTCTTGCTAAACTCTTTGTCAAACGCGAGGCTGAACTTTCTAACGTCTACGGGTTCCGCCCGAGAGTGGTTGCCATAGCTGATAGGGGCGGCGTTGCCATAAACTCAAAGGGTTTAGACTTGCAGAGGATGCTGGCAGTGAAAGCTGAGAAAGGCACCGTTGCCGCCGATAAGTTATATGGTAATTCGGAAACTTCCATTTTCGAAGTGATAGAGTCCTTGGACGCTGAGGTTCTTGTGGAGGTTTCTCCAACAAACATTAAAGACGGGGAACCTGCCCTTTCATATATAAAAAGCGCTTTTAGAGCTGGTAAAAATGTTGTAACCTCAAACAAAGGACCGTTAGCTTTAGCCTTGCCAGCCCTTACGGAGCTAGCTGAACACAACCATGTTCACTTTAGGTTCAGCGGCTCGGTGGGTGCGGGAACCCCCATACTTGAATTCGCTAAAAAATGTTTGTATGGTGATAGAATTCTATCATTAAAGGGAGTCCTCAACGGAACCACGAACTATATACTCACAGAAATGGCTGAAAGGCGCATCCCCTTTGAAGAGGCTCTACAAAAAGCTAAAAAATTGGGCTATGCCGAAGCTGATCCATCCATGGATATTGACGGAATAGACGCTGCGTGTAAGCTTGTGATTTTGGCTAATTGGGTTATGGGCAAGAAGGTTACTTTAAAGGATGTCAGCATAAAAGGCATTCGAGATGTTTCCATGAAAGACGTTGAAGATGCTGCAAAAGAGGGCTGTGCAATTAAGTTGATAGGTTCGGTTAATGGAAAGCTGGAAGTTAAACCGGAAAAAATACCCAAGATCAGCCCGTTATGCGTCAGCGGAACCCTTAACGCGGTGACTTTCCACTCGGAGTTCGCGGGCGAACAAACCATAATTGGGCGGGGAGCTGGCGGCATCGAAACCGCCAGCGCTATATTAAGGGATCTCCTAGATACAAAAAGAGAGCTGGCTGCAAAAATGCTTACGTGATTAAGGGTGAAGCCCAATGAAAATAATAATGAAGTTTGGAGGAACCTCCGTAGCCACCGGAGAAAACATACGCAAAATAGCTAAGTTGATAGCCTCAAATATAAATAAAGGGCATCAAGTTGTTGCAGTGGTTTCTGCCATTGATGGCGTTACCGAAAAACTCATCGAAGCTGCCGAGCGGGCTGAGAAACGCGATAAGGATTTCATAAACAAGTTCAAACAGGAACTCCTGGATAAACATCTAAAGGTTGCTGAGGAGGCCATATCTGACGCTCACATACGAAAAGAAATTCAGTCGACGATCACCGCCACATTAGAAGAGCTTGAAAAAGTTTTAACGGGAATAGTATACGTGGGCGAGCTTACCCCTAGATCCAAAGATTATATCCTATCTTTCGGTGAAAGACTCTCCGCTCCCATATTGTACGGCTCCCTGAAAGATGTCGGACTAAACTCGTGTTTCATGACTGGAGCGGAAGCCGGCATAGTTACCGACGACAACTTCGGCGAAGCAAATCCTTTGATGAATGTTACTCGGCTCCAGGTTAAGGAACGCGTAGAGCCCCTTCTAAAAAGGGGGATAGTTCCAGTAATAACTGGCTTTATAGCCGCCACCCAAGACGGTGTCACAACCACCTTAGGTCGTGGAGGCTCCGACTACACCGCCACTTTAATAGGCGCCGCGCTAGAAGCTGAGGAAATTTGGATATGGACCGACGTGGACGGGCTGATGACATCAGACCCTAAAATAGTGCCAAACGCGAAAACCTTGCCTGAAATATCCTTTAAAGAGGCTCTGGAAATGGCTGTTTTCGGAGCTAAAGCCATGCATCCAAGGGCTTTAGAACCAATCATGGATAAAGACACAATAGTCAGAGTAAAAAACATCTTCAACCCCGAGGGCCCCGAAACAATCCTTGTCAGGGAAGTAAAGGTAAAACCTGGAACCACCGTTAAAGCAGTGACTCTGCTTAAAGATGTCGCATTGATAAACATCAGCGGCGCCGGCATGGTTGGAGCCCCAGGAACAGCCGCCAAAGTTTTTGAAGTCCTCGGCAAAAACAAAATCAACATACTTATGATTTCACAGGGAGCCTCTGAAGCCAACATATCTCTTGTTGTTCGCAGAAATGTTCTGGAAAAAGCTGTTAACGCCCTGGAACTAGCCCTCCTCGGAGGGGGATTAATCAGAGAAATAAACGCTGAAGACGATGTATGCGTGATATCAGTGGTTGGCGCAGGAATGCGGAACACTCCCGGCATCGCTTCCAGGGTGTTCACGGCAGTCGCACGTAAAGGCATCAACGTGAGAATGATAGCCCAAGGATCTTCCGAATTAAACATATCATTTGTAGTTAAAGAGGCTGATGGAGCAGCTGCTGCACAAGCAATTCATGAAGAATTTAAACTTGGAGAAAAATAGGCGCACTTTACCACAATTATTTTGTGAATACTGCACGCAGGCTCCAGAAGTATAATGTTGGAGCCTCGGGCGGGCTTCGATCCCGCGACCTACGGCTTACAAGGCCGTTGCTCTACCAGGCTGAGCTACCGAGGCGCTGTGGGCATTCTGCTATTATTAGGCGTTATGAAACAAAAATAAAAATGTTTAACAAAACCGTGTGTTAGAGGAATATTGCCTCTTAAGCTTCCACAGGTCTTCGGCAAGCTTTTCTATGTAGGCTTTTTTCTCAAGTTTGTTAAGCCAATGTTCCGGTATGGCTTTTACGCCATGATATGCGCCGCTAATGGCGCCCGTCATAGCCGCGATGGTGTCTCGGTCTCCTCCTAGGCTTACGGCGTATGCGACTGCCTTTTCGAAGCTCTGATGGTTGCAGAGGAAACAGTAAATTGCTGTTGGAACCGAATTGTAGGCTTCAACGGTGTTTCCAAGCCTTTCCACAATCTTGTGCTTGTTTGGCTTCTCTTTTAGGAGACTTAAAGCCGTTTCAAGCTTTTCTCTGTACACGGTGCTGTTTGTCAAGCCCAAAAGCCTTTCTAGAAAGGTGTAAACGTTAAGCCCTTTAGATGGATCTTCTTTGGTGGCGAGGGCTATGGCGAAAGCTTGAAGAACAGCGCCTTCAATTCCCAGCTCGTGGGCGTGGGTGATGAGGCTTTGGGCATAAGCCACTGAACGAAGTTTCTCAAGATCGTCATGGTACAGTAGACCCACAGGAGCCACCCGCATGGCTGCACCGTTCCCATACGAGCCCACTCCGCCGAAAAGCCTTTTCGAAGCTTCGTTCCATGGAATGCCAGCCTTAATCCACTTGAAAACTTGAGGTGGACCACTTGCGTAGCCGCGCCAAGGCTCCATTTCATAGTTTTTTATGAAGGCCCAAGCCATGTGGTTTCCATCAAACCCCTTTTTGGCGATTAGGGATTCAGCCACACCAATCATCATGTGGGTGTCGTCGGTCCAACGTCCATGGAAAACTCCGAAGCTTGAACCTAAAGCGTCTCCAACGGCACAGCCAACCATGCACCCCACAAACTTAAGCCTCACCAAATCCTCAGACAAGGAAGGGCCACCAAAATAGGGGTTTTGAAAACAAAATTTAAACATTCATCCGGCGATTAGCCAGCACCCGTTTCGAAGGAAACAAACAATTCAGCACGTGTGCATGTTGAAGGGTGCGACGCAACCCTTATATGGCTGAAGACCGCTTCAGAATATTTTTGGCTACGTTACGTTAAGTATCGTTAAATGCAGCTCCCCATCACACGGTGGCGGAGCGAAGGGCCAGTGGGCTTATGCTCACAATGAAGCCGTGCATAGGCTGTTTCGCCAACAAAAGGGTTCACTGAACGCTAAACAGACACCGCTGAAAGCCCGACATGCCACGCCGTCTGGTGGATGGCTCGGCTTGAGCGCCGACGAAGGGCGCGGCCAGCCGCGATAGGGCCCCGGGTAAGCGTATGCAGCTTTAGAACCGGGGATTCCCGAATGGGACCTCCTACCGCAGGCTCCTTCGGGGGTCTGCGGTGCTCCCGGCAGGGAGCGGGAACCCCCCGAACGGAAGCATCTTAGTAGGGGGAGGAAAAGAAACCAAAACGGGATTCCCTGAGTAGGGGCGACCGAAAGGGGAAGAGTCCAAACCA